>Ga0228710_1002775_pt1 | contig 27776 bp, 13 predicted proteins | sample MedpolnodulmetaG_FD_177995 | JGI IMG/M metagenome (GOLD analysis project Ga0228710, IMG submission 177995) | Root nodule microbial communities from Medicago polymorpha collected in Santa Monica, California, United States - pink nodules | ecosystem: Host-associated > Plants > Roots > Nodule... | reverse complement strand
GGGGGGTGTGGGTGTGTGTGTGTGTGTGTGTTAAGTAATTTGGATAAATGATTGGTAGGGAAATTCAAATCTCGAAGTCTTGGAGTGAGACCAAGACTCACGAATTTCTTGAAAAACCATTGTAGTTAGTTACTATTAATTTGTATTTTGGGGTCGGTCTCTATCATACTCAAAAATAGAAAAATCACAAAATTAAAGAGACAATCATACTTAATAATTACAACAAACTTTATCATTTTCCATCGAAATAAGTTCTAAATGTAATCAAAATAATAATCCATCAAAATCAACATCTAAAAGTGCTCAAAATGACATTCATCCCATCAGAAAAAAGACAAAAGCAAGTTTTAAAAGTAATCAGATATACTTTTAGATAAAAATAACGGATAGCTAATAGCTTATAGCTGAAAGACATAACTGATGATTGATATCTTATAACGGATAGTTGATAGTTGATGACTTATAGCTGATAAGTTAGTTGAAGTGTTTAGTAAAATTAGCGGTACAACTAACTTATAAATGAAAAATGACATAAAAGGACATCTTTAATTCATAGTAAAAACAACACTTATTTATTAAAAAACTACCTATTTAATATAAAATGCACAAGTTTCAAGTCAAAATTACAACTTTAAATTTCTTAACATGTGCAAATTTGCACATGATAGAAAAACTCAATTTATATTAACCATATTTTTGTGTTTATAGTTTAATGATTTAATACTATTAATTTAATATAATTTTTATGTATTATTATTATCAAAATATAAAGAGTAACGGATATAACATAATTTAAGAGTTATCATTGCACCCAAAAATATATATTTGAACCTGCCATTTTTATGAAATGTAAAAATATATATTTAAATGGAAGGCGATGGAGATGTATGAAGAAAAAAAAAATATAGCACTGAAGGTATATACACCGAAAAAACAACGGAAGGAATAATTATTATTTTTTAAGAACAGAAGGCAATAGGTATACAACAACTGAAGGTCGGTATATCACACTGAAAAAAAATTATTATAAGTTTCCGTCTTTAAAAAACAACGGAATGTATATATATCGCGAAAAAAAGTGTTTCATTAAAAATAAAAAGATCTTTCATATATGCCTATTTAAAACACAATATTTTACTTTATAATATAATGAATGATAAAGGGTCCCTTAAAAAAAAATTATAACGGTAAAAATGAAATTTAGTTAGATTAATAAGGGTAAAATGGAATAAAAGAAGATAAGCTATAAGTTATAAGCTCAAACGCTATTTGTAATAGTGTTTGAAAAATAAACTATAAGCTCTTGAAATAAGGTATAAGCTAGTTGTGAAAGTATGTTACCAAATATGGCTTTTTTTGGTCAGACGAGCTTATAAGCTATCTGCTATAAGATTACAAATTATTAAAAATGGTTCAATAACAAAGTCAAGAACACGACAGCCGCTTCAAAGAGAAAAAACAAGTTTAACCTAGCCCCTCTTTTATCTGTCATCTCTCTTCACAAAACTTGTTGTCGCCGCCTAATAATTCAATCTATTTTCTTAAGATGTAGAGGTCATTTATGGTGGTGCGATGAGCGGCTTGAGCCCTCCGCACCACCTACCTCCAGATCTGTCGATGGTCCTTACGACGGTTTTGGTGGTTCCGGCAGTCGACCTCTTGTGGAGTCGTGAAATGTGTTGCGGTTTTGTTTCTCTGGCCGTTCAACATCGATGGCTTGAGTTTGTCTTTTTGGTATATGGTGGTTGATACCAGTTCCGTTTTCTTTTTTGGCGGTGGATGGAGGTTTTGTTTACACGCAACATAAGTGGTGATGGATCGGCCACGAAAGTGGTAATCTGTGTCTCCATATGATCTGTTATGGTTTTGATAGATTTTTTGTTGTGTTGATTTAAGGTGGTTTCCATGGTGGTGCTGATACTGGGTTTTTCAGGGTGGTGCTCGTGGTGATTTTTGGCGGTGATGCTCGTGGTAGCTGGTGTTAGTTTTTGGCGGTGGATGGTGCTGGTTTTTAGTGAGGATTAATGGTGATTTTTTTTTTTGTGGTGATGGTGGTGCTGGTTTTTGTGGTGGTGCTTGTGGTGGTTATGTTTTTTGTGGGTTTTCTCTGTTGCGTTGTTGTTGATGAGTTTTTCAAATACATGTTAGACGGTGTTTCTTGTTTCAAGAATTGGGATATCAGTTCAATGTGGTTTTGTGGAGTGGTATGTGGTTCGGTGGTGATTTTTTGGGTGTTTTCATGTGCTTAATCTCGCTCAACTGCAAAAGAGAAGCAAGGTGCGGTTACACGGGTTTTTGGTAGGTTTGATGGTTCTTTTGGAGGGGTTCCGTAATGGGCTGGCACAAGATCTGCTTCTGCTGCTGCGCAGGTGTTTGGGTGGGACTTCAGTGACTTTGTGTTAGGTGACTTTGGTGACTTTAGTGTATTTTAGAGGAAAGAGAGTGATGATGGAATGATTAAAATAAATTATTTTGATGAGAGAGAATTATTGGTTAGGAGAGAGATAGAGACAAAGACACCGAAGCCAAAGGCACCCAAGTGCTACCCCGGGTGTTTGGACTTTGGTTTTTGGTGATGGCTTTTTGGTTTTGGTGTTTAGTTTTTTTTGGTTTCGAGGGCCTCAGTAGAGGGTGTTTTTGGTTTGTTTGTAGAAGTTAGTATTTGATGTATGGGTGTTTGTTTGGGTGTTCCGTATATATACGACACAATTTTCCTTTGTATGTTGCTATTTAAGACTCCTAGTCTAACATTCTTTATGCTCACTAGGATTCTTTGCGTTTTCTAAAAAAAAAAAAAAAAAAAATATCTGCTACAAGCTAGCTTCACAAAACATATAATGACAAGCCATTAATCAAAGTCATGCATCCTGCCACATCCGTGTCTGCCTAATCATCATTCACTTCTAAGTTCCACCACAACAATGTTATCTAGTTCATCATTTGATTAATATTTTGTTCTTCAACCTCCTCGTCTTCAGTAGTAAGCACTGCTGGTTCATTTTTATTTTTTTGTAAGAAGTCCAAAATAGTCAAGGATATTTGTCTTCGAAGTATTTTCCCAAGACCATAACAAATGAGTAACCAAATATATTTATAATATAAATAAAATTAAATACTAGTAGAAATAACATTCTTACGTGCAAAGACATAGTTGCTGGCATTGTCACTAAAACCTTGCAAAGCATTTTCTTCACCAATCTCTTGAACAAATGATTCCAAGAGGTCAAATATCTTCAAGCCGGTCTTTATGTAGCTTGAACCATCAATACCTCTAACAAACATAGCCCCACTTTGAGAATTGACCAATATCTCGGACTTTTGGTCAGTCCATGCATCAGACATGATAATTGAGTTCACTCTAGCTAGTCCCTTTAACATTTTTTTGTGAGTAAGGCACTCTAAGGTTATCGTAACTTGGAGGCTTCAAGTGTTGCTAAAAACTTCCAACAACTTCAACGAGAAACTTAAAATTTTAAGAATTCACAACATCAAAATGTACAATATTCCTATAAAAGAAATGAGCAATGTATTGAAAAATTAACTCGCTTGCATTGTTCACACCAGAATCTTTGAATAAAGTTTTCATTCTAGCCATTGTCAGCGTCTTCTTATAAGATACATATGGATTTTGAAACATAAGTCTATCCACTGGGCATTTAACAGCTCCAGGTTTTTTTTCCTGCCTGGATATTTCCTCCATAACAGCATCGTCCTCTTCATTGTCATTAAGCTCAGACATAAAGGCATCATTTACTGATTGCTTTTTATCATAACTCTCTTTCAATTAGAGTTTTACATCAACTGATATTTATCGTGCAAAAGTTTACTTCTCCCCTTATCCCAACTGATGCCTTTTCACTCTTGTTATTCCTCTAATTGCTTTCTTGCTCTTATCTTTATAAGAATTACACGGTCAACCAGTATCAATGGAGTCACCAGTAAGCTTAAAATAACCATTGTTGTTGGCAATTGGTGTACCACTTGCAAAGCCTGATGATGATGCCATTGCAAACATAACATAGCATGAATAGGGCAAACAAAAAAAACCTAAAAGGAGCAAGAATAAATTATCGAAAAGAGAACATTAATACAAAATGTTGAGAGAAAAACTGAAAACCAAAGCGCAAAAAAAAAATGAAGCACCTTCATTTTTGTTCTTTCTTGTGCTATATTTTTGTTTTTCCTCTCAATTTTTTGTTTTATTATCTTTTTTATAGTTTATTCTTGATCTGTTTAGGTTTAGTTCAATTTGCCCTTGCTCTGTTCTATTTGCAATGGCATCAACCTCTGGCTCTGCAAATGACACACCAATTGTCAACAACAAAGGTTATATTAAACCTAATGGTGACTCCATTGATACTGGCTGGACGTGGAATTCTTATAAAGACAAGAACAAGAGAGCAATTAAAGGAATAACAAAAGTGAAAAAGCATCAGTTGGGATTGTAACACCTCCTTTAATTAACTTAAATAAAGTAATTTTCTTTATGATTTTATTTTATTTATTTTTTTAAAATTTCGGCATGATCTATTTTAAAATTTCAGCGTTTGTATGACGTACGTCAAAGTTATACCTGATAGCAGTTGTAATTTTTCATAAACAAGAGCTAAAGAAATGCTCTTTCTAGTCTTTTATCATAAACTGCCAGTAGTGGAAATAAAGTAACTAGGTACAGCAAAATGAATTTTAAGAAATGTCTAAAAACTTTCAAAATTAAAGGAGGTCTTACATAAAAGAACATCACAGTGTCAAGTCTAAGTTTACATGAAGTTGCGTCATCGCTAAAACCAAATAACCAAGGATTCTCTAATACTATGCACAATAAAAATTAAAATACAACTCAGCATAATAAACATGCAAGTCTAGTTATCAAATCTTCATTCCCATCAAAAGCATGTTGTATCGGCCTCATCACGAGTAAAGTCTTCATCTACTAATATAAACCAAAAAGACAAACCAAAAGAAAAGAGACATGGAGGTAAGATATTGTATCGGTAAAAGTAGAAAGGGGCCACATAAACAAACAACAATATATATACACATAATGATCAACATTTACAAAATAGTATATTTTGTAAGAAGAATAGTTTGACTCGATGCATGCTGACCTCTACACCTAACACTGCTCCATGGAGACTAATGTTGTCAAGGTTTGTCGATATGGCAATCAAGTCGCGCAACTCATAATTAACGAAACCTCAAACGGTAGTAACCATCATGGTACTCCTCGGAATTCTCATTAGAGTGCTCTGCATTGATCTTGAATTAGTTTAGTGGAGTGTCGGAGTAGATATGTTGTCTAGTGGGATTACCGGCGATCAATGTAGCTATTCACTGAGCCATTGGCACATGCCCCACTCATATCTAACCTCCCATGGCCCTCACTTTGCTAATCTCCTAAAAAGCCGATCCAAATCTCAAACGACAACGACTATGATTTGGTTGGAATTGTTGTCCAATGGACAAACAAGGGAACAAAAGTTTCTGAATAGTGTTGTACCAATTTTTAAAAGAATACAGTTTTTAATAATAGAGAAATAAAAACCTTATTTCAAAATATATCGACTCAAAGCAAGAGGATAATTGGTACCGACCTTTAACTCATCTAACCCTTCCGGATCAAAGTCCGGAAACAAATGCACATAACAAACAAGACCCCTAAAGACGTAGACAGTTTGGACTGACTTGCAAGCTATACTTAAAACATATTATAGGTGAGGCAAAATGACGTTAAACGCCCACGAAGATAATGTCCTTGTGATCAGACATCACCGCAATAGTCTAGGTCCGCAATGGACCTAGTACTCAAACAGCACACAGCACACCCAAGCAGTTCAAACAAAAGTCACAATTCATAAACATCACAGATTAATACTAAATAACATAATTCATATAAACATGGAAACAAACAAACAATCATTGGCAACACTACACAAATACAATATCATCCCCCACCTGAATACTTTACCGATTACTCATGCACCACGATTACAGAACGTTGACTCCCTTGCTCTGGTTCAAAACGACTCAAAGTTTTCCAAAGTCAAAATTACCGCAGCCAACAAAAGAAGAGCTCACATGTGTGTATCAAAGCACTCCAACGCCAAGCACAACCATAAAAATCACATTAGAGTCCAAAACATAAATTTATAAATTAAAAATAAGATTTATCAAAAAGGCAATGAGGTTTTCATATGCAATTCAATCATTTAAAGTTCAAATATAAAATATGTGCACGGAAAAAGTTTAAAGGAAATAAACTCTAGCTATTTAAAACATCACTTAGATCTAAGACAATTACCAATACTGAAAGTATTTCTTAACAATATATTATGTCCATAAAGCATCATATAACATCATGTACTCAAATTCTCACTTAATCCATGTAGAAACTTAGCATCTAAACCAACCCTCAATTATTCAATCTAATCAAAATTAAAGTAGAACCTTGATATCTTCATCATAACAATTGTTAACTCCTAACTAAGTTATTTTTCTACTAAACCAATGTCACTGATTAGAATCGAAAACACATAAAAAGTCCCTAGCCATATTCCTTTCAATTGATTCAAGCTTATATAAATGCACATCTTAACTTAACTTAACAATTCCGACAAGCATGAAGCCTAAAGTCCATCATGCCATGACTATAGGCAAACCATCATCAACTTAGCGTATCCCTTTATTACTACAAGCCAAACTGCTTCAACTAAGGTTACTAGTAGTCATAGTTTAAACATTAGATTGAATAAAGGGATCTTTAAAGTGACGGCAATACTCCAATTACTAATACTTTAAACATCAGTTAGATCAAAACAAACTTATGAACGCTGATCTTTAAAGTGACGGCAATACTCCAATTAAAATAGAAGGCCAAACTTCCAACTCCCGTTATCAACCCATAAGTCCGAAAATATCTTTGGACCTTTTTCTATACTCAAACAAACATGCCTAAACAAGACATATATTCCAAATCCGAAATTTATATGTTTGTAGCTAAATATAACCCTCATGAACATCTCTTTACAACAACTCACATCTTCAAATTCAAAAGAATATAGTTCCAACCTTATATCAACATAAACAATGATTTTTAAACATATAATAGGATAAAATAAGGCTCAAACAAGAACTAAGGCTAATATATCCATTGAAGCCTTACTAGGAAGCTTAAAATCATCAATTTATCAAAAACAACATGCTGAATTTGTGGCTTTCTTCAAAAATCCGTAAATAAATGTAAAAACTCCAAAAATCTAATTTTGAGAAGAGATAGAAGATGGAACTCACCAAGAGGAAGGTAAAGAAATAAAATGGTTGCAAGTAGCATTTTCCGGCGTGGTGGTTGGCAGCGAAAGTTCTCCGATTCCAAAATAAATATAGGGGGGTTTTGTAGCAGACATCATGGGGAAGAAGAAAATGATATTAGTTTTTGAAATAGAGATTTGTGGTGGCCGGAAAGTAAGAGAGAGCGTGGAAATTGAGATTTTGAAATGTCATCGATATAGAAAACAAATGGGTTCTTTTTGAAGAGGAAGAAGAGAGGGTTTCAACGGTGGTGCTACAGCCCTTCAAAGATGGTGGAACGGTGGTGTTGGTGGTAAGCATGGGAGGAGAAGAAAATTCTCCCTCTGTTACGTGAGAGAGAGACAAACATGCCTCCTCCTCGGCCGCGTCTGCTTATGCCGGTGCGCCTCTGCTGCACAAGTAACATACCTCACATCCACTTGAATGGATCCTCGTTGAGTTTAGAAGTTAAACAAGTATGACTATCCCATAGACGTCATAGTATTTCATTTCATCTATGTGGACTACAAATCAAACAAGTACTGTTTTGTGTTGCGTTAGATTGGAGTTAAGAAAGATAGAGTGAATTTATTTACCAGTGATACTTTTTATAGTCAAATTCAAATATACAGGAGCCGTGGGTTGACATGTTCATTTTTGGTAATAATAATAATACGAGTTTGATCACTTTGATCATGCAACTTCATTGTGATAACCTCACCCTTTGGACCTCATATTTTGTAAACAAAACATAGACTATTCTTCTCTTTATCTCCTTTCCCCTCATTCTTATCTTTATGCGCACTAATTTTCTTTCAATCTCCTTTACTTGTTTGAAGAATCATGTACCAACTAGATATAAACTTGTGACTCAAACACATTTTATACTTACTATGCAGATCGCCAAAAGGTGTAGGTATGATAAACTGTTAGGGGATGCTTTAATCTATAAGGTAAAAAGAAAGATATATTTAATGCCATGGATTTATTAACTTTTTATAAGATTGTGCTCGAACAATGGCATTTGATTATTTAATTTAATTGCTATTTGATTATTGAATCAATTGATGTTAGGAATAATATGAATGACGATTTTGTTGGTTATGATCACGACACTCTGCATTCGCAATTGTGCAGCATTGTGATCTTTACTTATCTCCAAATATTTATTTAGTGTAAAACTACGAGCAAGTGTGGAAAGCATCAAGTTCATGTTAGATCCAAGGAGTCTACATCACATGATATGAATCCCTGGCAAAATGCGTACGAATGTTTTTTTTATAAAAAAAAATGTTTCTAAATTGTTTCAAAAATCAAAATATTAAAATTTAATAATTAAAATAATTTTAAAAACGTTTTTAAATTGTTTATTTTTTATTTCTTTGTTTTAAAATTGTTTTTATTTCATACCCTAAAAAAAAAATTCGAAAAATTCAGCCATTAATTAACATCATTCTAAAAAACCTATTTTACGTATCGATCACACTAAGTCACCAAACATAAAACAAAACACAACAGAATCATTTGGCACACAAAAAGTATAGTACCCTTGAGATAGATTACAGCAACGAAATCAACAAATTATGAATACCTAAAAATTGAAAAAATTGGAATCCATAAAAATATATGTTATTAGATAAGTGATTTAATCATCGATTCTTCGGTAAGTTCACCTTCGTCTCACCTTTTCGATTTATAGTTGAAGAAGAATTGCATGTTCGTATGTTATGGCTCCGAGTAGAACGTAGCTATTTTGGATTAAAAATAGAAATCAAAGATGTCTCTCTGTCTATAACAAAATAAAAACGAAAAAATTGAAGAAAGGAAGAAGAGAAAGGTCTAGGTGTTCATACCGTGATGGCGGAGAAAAATAGATGAAGATGAAATTGTTCAAATCACGAAATCATTCGGATGAGTTGAAAGCTTAGGTGATAAGGAGTTCAAATCTGGTCTTTGTTTGCTCGATCGGTTTTCGTGGTGGCCGGAAACCGTGTCGGACAGAGGTGAGTGGGTGAAGGTTTTGAGGAAGAAGAAAGGATGGGCACGGGTTCTGCTTCTTTTTCCTTTGGAGAGAAATATAAAAAAATAAAGAAATGATATTTGGGTGAGGTTAACGTAGCAAGAGGCAAAGGTAAGTGGACCTTTTCAATTTGCCAGGGGTTATGGCAGGTTGCTCCTGTCAAATGCAAACCAGGGGTTACGAGAGGGGCTTGCTCCTGACAAATTTACCAAGGTTTCTTGCCCCTGGTAAATATTTCTGGCTAAATGCAGGATTTCTTGTAGTGACAATTATTTTTAGGTGTAAACATTTGATCTATTATTTGTCAAATGTTTCAATTTAGGTCATTGTGATCATTTTAATAGTCTCATCCTACCTATGAGTTTGTTTAAACACTTATTTTACGTTAAAGCTTTTAAAAATAAAATTTGTCCTACTTCTAAAAAAACCTTTTTTTTTGAAGGATTCTCTAAAAAAAAAACCCTATTGACTAATAAATAACGTGATTTTATGTTAAAACTTTATTTTACTTTATCATTTACTTTCTAGGAAACAATTTTTTTAATAAATAAAATTATTATTTTTTATTAATAGCGTAATCAACCCTGCTTAGTTGTTGTTGTATTATTATTACTGGCATGCATACGTGTCAATCTGCTTTTTCATTCATTGTGCATATATAATTTTTTATTCTTGGTGTAAGTCTCGTATATAAGAAAGAAAAAAAAATTAGGTTCATTGAATAATTAACGTATCTCATTAACTACTCAATGAATCTAAAAAAAGAATCTTTTCTTATATTTGAGACTGGAAGGAATGAGTATAATTTACGTTTTGTATAACGTCTGGGTTAATTTACATTGGACTCATAAATAAATAAATAAAATGTGAATACTATTTGTTACAAACAGTGGCAGATTTCGCGTTGCAGGTTTTCATCAATGGGGAGCAAGAGTAATTTTTTGAGGGAGCAATTTCTTTAGTGGATATATTATTTCTCACAATAATTATTCATAATAACATTGTAGGTATAGTGGTATATATTATTGGATTTTACGTCGTTATTGTGTATTTTTATAGTATTTTTAGTTAAAATAATATAGTTGAAAAGCTAAAAAGGGCAAAACAAGAATCAAACTCAAGTTCCCCACGAGCATCCCCGGTTGTCGAATTTGTCATTGACGAACATCCCAGTTATACACACGAGCATTCGTAACGTGAACAAATATATAAGTAAAAAGTCAGTAACTACAACTAATTTATATCAAGATGATTTCTAGATATTTAGGTCATATATACTTTGGTTATAAGCTAACATATACATGCACAATAAAGAGATATGTGATTAATTGATAAGAAAGTGGAAGAGTCGAAAATGTTAGGGGAGGAAATCAGTGTGTAATGTATGCATTTGCTTACTAAGAATAATCGATTTAAGGATGTGACTACCACTGTATACAATCTTTCATTATTTTTTTTTCTGGATTTAGCCCATGCAAAGTAAAAAATCAGCGATTGATATTTTAACATTTTCATGATTTGTTAACACACTTGGGTTGGCCTAGTGTATTGGCTTGGATTTTGGGAGTGTGCTCTTTTTCAAGGTCTCAAGTTTATCTGGTGCCAATTTGAAGGGGTTAGTTTAGCTTCTTCAACAAAAAAAAAACGTTTTCATGATTTGTTATTGATGTAGGAGGGTTTCCTTAGTAATTTTATAGTATTTTTATTTTAGCCCAATTTTAATAATTTTAATTTTATTTTCTATTTTAGATTTCGGTTCATTAGAGTTTTGTTATTTCCCTATTTAAGTTTACCGATTGTAACATAAGAGGAAATTTTTATTCATTCAATAATACTCCCTATGTTGCCAATTATAAGCAAATTTGACTTTTTAGGTTCATTCAATTAATGATGTATGTGGTTCATATTATAGACCACATACATCATTAATTGAATGAAATTTGTTTATAATTGGTAAATGAGTGAGTATTTTAGAGAGTTTTCTCAATTTCTAGTGGATTCCATAACCCTATTTTCACAAGTTTGTCGCTTGCAAACTTGTTTCTTCTCAGTCTAGGTGTAGCGCTTGCTAGCCTCCCCTTCCGACTGCGTCGGTTGAATTAGAGCAGGTTTCTCATGTTCTTTTTGGAACGTGATCAGCCATGGGAGATCAACCGGTGAAGAGAGCAGAGTTTGCCGACATAACCGCGACTCTTACCACGACCATCAATGCTTTGACTGCAACATTAGCAACGTTAACAACACAGCTGAATAACAGCACCAACAACAGCAATAACAAAACAACATCAAGAAAAAAAAATCAAAATAGGATGACCAATCAGGGTTGCACGAGGTGGAACTAATCAAATTATTGAGGAGACGTGGCAAATTTTGAATACATTGATAAAGTTATTGAGGAGACGTGGCAAATTTTGAATACATTGATAAAGTTGAGGCTGGAAAAGAAAAAAAACAGAAATAGAGAATAAATATCAGGTGAACAGTTCAGAAGGAAGAAAAAAAATTATTAGGAGTCACAACCTAATTGAGCATTCCAGTAGTTTTTTTTTCTTCTTCTGGACTGCTCACAGAAAATTTATTCTCTATTTCTGTTTTCTCTTATGCAGCATCAACTTTATCAATGTACTCAAGATTTGCCACAACAGTCTCCACAATAATTTGATTAGTTCCACCACGTGGAACCCTAATTGGTTCACATCTTCTGTTTTGATTTTTTTCTACTGCTGATGTTGTAGTTGGCGTTGTTATTCAGCTATGTTGTTAACATCGTCAATGTTGTAGTCAAAGCATTGAATGAATAAAAGTTGTCTCTTAGACTACAAATGTTAAGCTTAAATAGAGAAATAACAAAACCTAATGGACCGAAAAATCTAAAATAGAAAATAAATCAGCAATTATTAAAATTGTGCTAAAATAAAAATACTATAAAATTAGTAAGAAAACCCTCCTGCACATGGAAAATTTAGAGAGTATAGAACATCATTCCAAAATGATGTCATGAGAACTAGAGCATATGCCCTTTACCCCTTAGCCTCTTTTCCTTGTCTGAGGAAGGTTTTTGCAACCTTGTAACCCCACTTCTAATCAATTCAGCTTCTCCAGTATGTGATCTCATTGTGTTAACGGCCACGGTATTGGTATGGTTGTAGATGAACCCAAAAATATATTGCGTTTTTGTTATGGTCCTATTAACGGTAGGCAATTTTCCAATATCCTCAAACGTTAAATCCAAACAATGGGTGGCACATGGAGTCCAACATAGTCTACAATATTTATCTTATGCGTAGAACAAATGAACTAGATGAGTAACCAATTACATTTATCACATGAATACAATTATATATTAATAGAAATAACATTCTTACCTGCTATAAGACATAGTTTCTGCCACTGTCAGTAACAACTTGCACTGCATTTTCTTCACAAATCTCTTGAATAAATGAGTCCAAGAGGTCAATTATCTTCAAGCCAGTCTTCATGTAGCCTGAATTTCGAATATTTCAGTAAGAGTTTTACATCAGCATGTATTTTCTTGCAAGATTTTACTTCTCTCCTTATCCCCAACTAATGCTTTTTCGCTCTTGTTATTCCTCTCATTGGAGGGTGTTAACCAAAATCACAAACAATTGGTCCTCTGTTCTTGTCTTTATAACGATTCCAGTGCCAACCAATATCAATGGAATCACCACTAAGACAAGAATAAAAAAACAATTGTTTGTGATTTTTGTGAACACCCTTCAACAGCAGGAACAACAAGAGCAAAAAAGCATCGATTAGGGATAAGTGGGGAAAATCTTTCACGAAAATACCGGCTGATCTAAAACTCTAACTCGAAGAGAGTTATGATGAAAAGGAGCTAGAGCTCACAAAGAACCATTAACATGATTATAACCACCTAGTTTATGAACTCTCAATATTTAGAACTATTAAATTCACAACATCAATATGGTCTCAAAATTAAATTTAATAAAACACAAAATAAAACAAATTCATATTTAGATATTAAACAACTCACCCAAGGTCAAGATCGGATAAAGACATACCATCATGATGGATTTGATGCATTAATATAGAGACATTTCCTTCTCATCGCTCATGCGTTTGGGCTTACAACTTGATCTTCAATCAAATAAACACGATCCACAAACACGTGAAGAGATTACATATTTGCCTAACCCTCATTGCTAGAAAAATAAGCAAGGATGTGAGTAGAACAATACCAAAAAATGAGCAAGGATATAAATAGGACATAATTGCGAATGACCAAAATCTCAAAAGTAAACTAGATTGATGAAAATTTTAAAAGGGGAATCACGAACGAACAAAAATCAAATAGAATCGTGAGTGACTGATTAAGGGCTCGACGATTTAAAATTACATGAGAAGTCAAAGCATGCATCTAACCAAATCATAGAGAAAGTGTAAGAACGATTTGTGAATCTAAGGGTTAGGTTAGCCTATTAGCGGCTTAGGTCTTCTTCCGTGTTGATCGTGAACTTTGAAGGAAGGCGGCCGTTTTATAGAATTGGCATGACCTAATTGTGCTTGAGAAAAAAGAATGGGTCGGGTAGTACTTTTATTATATAATAATATATAAAGTCGGTCGTGTTGAAATGGGCCTGTATATGGTTAAAGATTGGGCTAATCAACCAGATATAATGACCAAACAGTTCTAATAATTACAATGCAACTCCTTCACTTGTGCAGTTGTGATCCCAAAAGTTTGGCGTAGTTTCTGTATCCGGCCTGTATATTTGAAAAATTCAAATGAGGAACCCGTGAACCCAGTTTCAAAATGATAATAGTAAAAATTAGGCAAAATTACAATTTTAGTCTCTTAACTTAATTTTAGGTAACAATTTTGTCATTTATCTTTTTTTCATTTCAATTTTGTCCTTTTGGTTCATTTGCATATGAATTTTCAAGTTTCAAATTCATGGTTTTATTTTCTTATAACATTTCAATCTTCAAATTTATGGTTTTCATCTAGGTTTACATAAGAATATTAGATTTGATGCTTAAAAATTCATATGAAAATGGACCAAAATGACAAAATTGAAATAAATAAAAAATAAAGATCCAAATTGTTACCTAAAATTAAGTTAAGGGACTAAAAATGCAAAAACAGACGGGAACACACTATATGCTTTATCGCTGAACTTCTAATATAACATAATAAATGAAGACCAAAATTGAATCACCACCCTATATGCTTTATCGCTGAACTTCTAATATAACATAATAAATGAAGATGTTGATAAAAACTACCTTTTGCCATGTGACTAAAGTACTTTGTCTTCGTTTGTCAACAAAGAAAACTTTGATAAAAAATGACCTATATAATAAAAATACTACCTGACCGGGTAGAATTTTAAATAGGACGACCAAGAAATTGGTTTTTGAAAATGAGGTATCAAAAGTTAACAAGATTGAAAATAGGAGGATCAAAATTGCATTTAAACTTTTAATTTAACTACACTGGTTAGTGCTTCTCTCAGGTTTGATTGATTCTCTCTGATGTCAATTTCGGTTGACTAGTTTAAACAAAGTTTTGCGGAGCCCCGCAAATGAACGGTGAAATTGGGTCTTCAGATTAGTCTGTCTTTAGGCTGGATTCTAAACAAAAATTATATGGAAGTGTAAGGCGTTTAATGAATACCAAGAATGAAAGATGCAGTGTTTTAAATAGAACGCATATCGAAGATGATGAACTCACATAACCCGTTTGTGTTCTGTTCCTGAACGAACAAGAAGACATTGATTTTGTTATTGTTGCATCCTTATGTCAAGGGATGTCAACTGAATTGTACTTTGTAAATTAGCATCCTCGACTAAATCATACTTTATATTATTATTTTTTAATATATATTTATATATAAAGGTGTGTTATTTGAACAACCATTTGAGTGACAACTTCAACCACTAATTTACAAAGGAAAGTAGATAGTGACACGGAAATCAAAGTAATAGAGAGAAAGTAAAATAATAATGTGAGTATAAGAGATAAAGTTGTCACATAGGTTGTCAAAATATCATTTCTCTTATATATAAGCAATTTGAAATTTTCCCTCAACAAAAAAAACAATTTGAAATTTATCGTTCAAGACATCAATTGGAAACACCATAAGATAGAAAAAAAAAAATTGGAATGATCAATTTTGAAATTTATAAATGGCTAATTCTTTTTAATATAAAAGTAGAAAAAAAAAATCTATTTTTAAATAATAAGTTAGATTAACTCTATTTTTGTTTCAAAAGGTCATTATAGTAATTTACTTTTCTAGCGTAAAACGAATCACCATGTTGTAAACTTTTTTAAAAAATTCGTACTTTTTAAAGAAATAAATTAATTTTAACTACTATCTTGGGTCAAAATCCAGGATGTGTGTGTAACAACAAGAGTGCGTTTTTTTTTTCTCTCAAGAAAAAACAAGAGTGCGTTTTTCTTAAGTTATGACATTATAAAATATGGAAAAACTAATTACTATTACTAATGCTAGTATAAAATCATTATAATTCTCATACATACTTGTCATGCCCTCTTAGTGGAACTTGAAACATAAACACTAGTAGTGCTTTCAATTGCTTATTTTCTCAAAAAAAAACCAAATTCATCCAAACTGCATTTGTTTAGTTTGTTTTCGATTTATTTTTATAAGTCAACTGAATCAAATTGAACTCATGTTTTTTTTTTCTTCCTCTTATGTGACTTTTAACCTCAAAATCAAAGCAAACTCCAATTCGAACACCACTGGTTAAAAACAATGTAACTTCACACGTTTCAATCCTATCATGATTATATAATATACTTAATTAATTTACTATATAGCTTCGTTGTTAAGAATGATTCTTGTCTTGTTGTGGTAATATAATTTATTTTAGTCTCTTAAAAAAAAATGATTGATGTTAATCCCTATCTGCATAATCAGAGAATTTTTGGGAGAGTAGATTATCTCAGGTTAGTTGGTTTTGTATAGTGTCGTTTGAAGAGAAAGATATATAAAGTCCTACATATATTTGAAGTGTAGGCGTTTCTGTCAGTTTGTGGAGCCCTATTTCATGTCTCTGTCTATTTTTCTTTAAGATCATATGACGGGAATCTATTATTTGATTTCTTTTACCTCAAAAAAGTATATGTTTAAGATGTTTCTTAGTTAATAGAAAACATTATTTATTTCTCCAAGTGAAGAAAGCGTATGTACTATACAAATTTATTTTTATCCTTGGATTAGCACGTGCATTTGGTTGTACACGAGAATTGATTTTGGTTAAAAGTGAGTTGAATTTAAAGTAATTTATGTTTGGATATATTCAAAACAGAAGTGATTTTTATGGAAACTAGTGTTTGGATATTTTGTATTAGAATTGTTTTTAGATGTGTGAAAGACCAAAATGGGTTTAAACATGTGTGTGAAAAGGAGAGTTAACACACCGTATGTGAAAAGACAATTAAATTAAGGAAAATGTTAACCGGTGCCCCGTGACACTAGTTAAGGAGACTAATATAAAAATTTTCCATTGAAAAATGATGAAAAGTGGAATATTTAACTTTATGAAAGTATATAGTTGTTGTTTTTAATGGAAATTTTTTTATTTTTAACTTTCTTAACCGGCACTGGTTAACATGACTCTTAAATTAAAGGGCAAAAAAGAGAAATTGATTGAAGTCAAACCCACTATGAGAATTGATTTCAAGAAGCTATGAAATGGAGCTTCATCCAAAATTGATTCTCAAAAGCAAAATGTATGCTGGCAGCAAAAAGATGAAGGGAACCAAACACAATAAAATTTATTTTGAAGAAATAAACTCACGTTTTGGCTATCTCACGGGGCAACCAAACATTAACTAAATCCTACTATTTTTTATTTTTTTTACAAAACTAAATCCTACTATTGTCAAGTGAAACATGGTGGAACTTGTTGATTCAATAGAAAGAAAAAACAGTCTGTACTTGGTGTAAGACTATTTTTCTTTTAAATACCATAGAATATGTCTTTTTTTTTTTTTTTGGTGGAAGAATATGTCTTGTTATTATATGTTAATTTCGCTTTTACATCTTTATTTTCTCATTACAACAATGAAGAACACACGAGGATCTAATACAAAAGTACAGGATAGAAATGCTTAATTTGATTTCAATTATTGTAGTTTCCTTTTAATTTTACTTTGCTGAGTTATCACCGTACAATTTTACTACTTCAAAGCAATTACAAGAGAATGGCCATAGAAAACATAATAGTACAGGAAAAGAATAAGGGAAGTAATTATTGGTCCTCCATTAGGTAAATTAATGGAGAATATTTTTTTGGAGATGGAAACATTTTGAGAAACGCATGAACCAATGAATGGACAACACTGTTTTATTTTTTAGTTTATTATTCAAACTTTTCTTATCTTTCATCAAGTGGCTGTGATAGTAACATTTGTGTTTAAAGTTGGTGACACGAGTTTCATTAAGAAAATGAAGATTGATTAGAATTGTGGCCATTTGCCTTTTGTCGAAAATTATCATACTTTGGTGTTAGTGATGGATGTGGACGCATAAAACAATGACCTGTTTCAATTTATTTAAAGTGCGTGTGTGTTATTTTCATCTTCCGCTCTCATTCACAATGTAAGAAGAAGATTTAACATCAACAACCGCATGGGAATGTATTAAACTATAGCTTGGTCACACTTTTAAATGTTGAAATGAATGTGCTGTTGAAATATTGCTAATGTAACAAAACTTAGTCCAAACCCTAAAAAAATAAATTGTAATTTCACTCATGTAAAAGAGAGTATTAGGTGGGGTCGTGATGTCACCTTGTCACATTTGTGTGTGTGGCGGTAGAAAATGTGTGTGATATTTATGGTGGTCCACATATCACCACCCGATATTAATGATTAGAAAATACAAACAGTAAAATTCAATGGTTATAAATTGTGTTTCCACGTAACTCCAAAAGAAAGTCACGTATGAACAAATTTCCGAGGTATGCATGAAAGTGTAAGTCTGTAACCAAGTTTGAGTATGGTGAATAGTGTATATACCTCTGTTGAAAGCAATGAAACTCATGCACTCGTGTGCCTTAATTGACTCACAGCCACGGGAAGGAAAGTAAGAAAGCGACCTATAGTATTTATTTATAGACCATATATGCTTGTGGGCAAGGGTGTGTGACTCATCAAGCAAAGCATCTTAGATAATCATGCCCACATTCTTAATTTTGTTTTCTCCCTTTGTAGTAGAATCCTCCTTTTCTTTACTATTTAGAGACCAAACTATAAAGAATGAATTCTCTAACTATCCTCTCTTTTTTTTAATTAAGAATTATCTAACTATACTATTTGGTGACTTTAGGGTAGACCGTACATATTAATAATTAAAATAAATTATTTAAATTAATAAAAAAAGTTAAGTTAAGAGAGACCGTAAAAATTAGACAATCTCAACTCCAAATTATATCGATATAACACCGGTTAATAACTTAACAAACCAATTGTTGGATTAAAGGGTTTTATCTTATAAATCATTATTTAAATTTTGAAATAAATCTATATTGTTTGATGAAAACATGGTAATTACACGTCAATGATGATACACCTAAATACTATCATGCTCCTTCCGTCCCAAATTAACAGAGTTATTTGTTCATTTCACTCTTATTAAGAAAAAATATAAATGAAGGAGAGAAAAAAATTGTTTTAAGTGTTTTTGTTAAGTATTGGTGTATTTTCCACTATCATAAATCCAAAGTGGAATATATTGAATTAGGAGTGACGAAAAATAATATTAATTAGAGTTATAAAAGAAAAAATGTAATTAATATTATATTAAAAAGTGATATGACTCAGTTATTTTAAGACACTTTTTTTTTCTTTAAATGATTTAGTTATTATAGGACAGAGAAGTATTAACGATACATGCGACTTGACAATTTAACATTTTTACACATGTTTTATGTTTGCAGCTCTACTGACCGAAACAATTATTTTTTCGAAGAATCTGAAGTTGTAATTCACACATGATTAATGAAAACAAAAATACCATGAGATGGGAGAAAAGAGGTCAAATATGGGGCACCACATACACCCATCAATGGGAAGAACATTTCATTTAACAAACATACAATCAAGTAAACCAATCCATTTTTGCAATATGTCTTTTATCTTTATCATTCCTTAATTTAATAGGCCACAAAAAAACTGGTTGTACATTTGTACATGATACTTAATGGTCTATTTGGTGCACATGATATGATAGAGATAGAATATGATTTTTTTTTTTAAAAGAAAAGATAGGATATGATACGAAACTCGGTAAAGATAGGAGATGATATAGACATGATAAAAATTTATCATATCACATGTTTGATGCACACATGATAACAAACATAATATCATATACACCTTTCGGTCACTATTATAAACAAAAATCAACATTTTAGATTCATTCATTAAATGATGTATGTAGTTTATAATAAAGACTATATACATCATTAATTGAATGAATGTAAAATGTGAATTTTTACTTATAATAGTGACCATAGGGTGTATATCATAATTAAATGACATAACTATCCTTATAATTAATTATACAAAGTTATAAAACAAAATGTCAATGGGTGCCGTCATCTTCCTTCTTAATGTTCAATTTAAAAAAATCATGGCTTCTTCAATTAAAAAAAAATTGTTTACTGTCTTCTTCCTTCTTCAATTACAAAGTTCTATCAAAACCCCTTTATGTAACTCCAACTTGTAAAAAAAATCATACACGAGCAGCAACCTATAAAAAATTTACAATTATAATACAATCTCTTAACGCAACTAATTGTTGTCTTTGTTGAAGATAATACGAAATTCCTAAACTTTCTCTTTTATCTCTTTTTAAATTTGACTTGAATGCAAAATAGACAATCAAGAAAGAAAGAAACAAAAAATTAAACTGAATAAGTAAAAAGTGAGTATAGGGTGGAATTGGGGCCAGATCCGTAACAAAAAGAAGATATGGCATTGAAGAGTTATGGAGAAAGAGATACAAGTAGATGGATGGAGAGCATAGAGAACATGAGCGATGAATTGAGAGATGGCAAACTAAGCATTTTAGTGCTAATCATGATAGAATAATTTTAACCCACCAAACTAAGGATAAAAATAACAAATGGTGGGTAGAATAAGATTAAAAGTGGGTTTAAGTTATCATTTCCTATTGGTGTATCAAACAACAAATTGAACCAGAATATGATAGTGTTATCATATCCGGAATTCCTATCTTGTGCACCAAACGACCCCTAAAAAGCCCACAACCAAAAAATAAATATTTTCTTCTAAGTAAAAGTTTAAAGCGCAGAGAAAATCATTATAAGAAAAATATTAACTAATTCATCGTTTAACTTTTAAGTTCAATAATACACTCTTTGTTTTTTTTGTTTTGAAGAAATAATACACTCTTTGTTGAGTTTATGGATTTCTTGAATTAATTAATAGAAATTTAAAATACAATGTCAATTATATATTTTATATCTTAAATCTTAATGCACTTATTTAAATATAAATAGATATTTTCACTACAAAAAAAATTATAAATAGGTATTTTAATTAGATTGTATTGAGAATGACATGTGAAGGGTTATGTTATTTGTTTTTTTGAATAATGGTTATGTTATTTGTTTGGTTAGGTCGCTAAAACTTAAAATATTTCTCTTTAGTGATAAACATCAAGACTCAAGAGAGATAGAAAGATTCTCACACAACGAATTTCGCTCAATCTAACCAAATGGATGATCATTTCATCAAATTACAATTTCTTTTTAAGATGGCAAAATGAACACAATTTATATTGTTTATTTACAAATATATCATTTCTTGTATCTATGAAATTTGAATATCTCCGATAAATATTTCATTAATTGGAAATTGGTTGAAATATTATGAAAGAAAGAAAAAGACAAGGACCGTAAAGAGGACAATGTCAAATGTCAGTTAGGTTGTAATAGGTGGTGGGGACGACAACTCACATGGCATGTTAGACCATTTCCTTGTGTCCAATAAGCTTGTTTTTTGGCGCTTTCTTGAATGAATGAATGAAAAACTTTATAGAAAGGGGAGTTAGCCATTCGGTTCATTCAATTTTCATGACACATACATCCACTTACTACTATTTTTTAGTACCTCCATATAATAACACCTAATTGCTCTGTGCTAAGCTGAGAAGAAGACCAATAAATTCTCATACATCAGCAATATCAGATAGACTCTGAACCATAAAAAGTCAAAACACTATATCTAGATTGTAGAAAATGACCACATGTAAATCTTAAACTTACCTGCTTATTATTGGTCCATTATTTTAGTGCAGTACTAGTAATAATTTATCAATAATTTTTTACTAGGAATGAATGAATGCAGTGAGTAACTTCCTTATACTTTAAGGGAGGGTAACATTTGTTGAGTAAGGAAACGGGTACCTAAACCCACCTTTGATGGGGAGCCATGACCTATAACTAGAACTAGTACTCTTCAACGACAACCCAATTCATTTCTTTCTCATAAACGTTAAATTTTCAATTTCCAAGAATTTAACCTTGTCGTTGGAAATTGAAAGATGCCATTCCTATTCTCACAAACACTTCAAGCAATAAGTACAAGACTCATTACTTACTCAAAAATAGAAAAACAAAACAAGGAGGGACATACGTACTAAACAGAAATATTTAGCTTAAAAGAGGCAAATAATAATCATAATTCACAATAATAAAAATTAAAAAATGGACACATGAATTGCCATATATTACATACAGGCCCAAAACCAAAAGTGTATCTTATGATATCTTATCAACCGGAACTGACGCCGGCGCCGGAAGTAGAAGCAGAAAGAAGGTTAAAAAGAGCACTCATGGCTCTAACCTGCATCTCAAGTGCAGGTATATAATCAATAGCTTCTTCAAGAATCACCGGTAATGGTTCCTTTTTGCAACCAGGAACTAACCCTCCAAGAAACCTTACTTTCCTCTGCATACTTGGTACCACCTTTCCCTTCAACCGGAAAACATTGACCCTTGACTTCTTTGACCTAGTTGACGGCAACGCCGTTACCCTATTAGGTTTTTTCTTCCTAAACTTGATCTTGAGCCGAGTCATTAGAATGGCCCGGCTCCAACGAGTTCTTCCTCTGGCCGTCACGGCCAGAGCTCTATCAGCTGCTTCTCGAACGGCTTTTCCTCGGCGCGGGGTTGATGATGAGTTGACTCTTGTTATGGCTTGACGAAGCTTGGTGGAGTAGATTTGTTGTTGTGCTTGGGATTTCCATTTGGGGTTGATTTGAATTTGATCTTGTTGATGATGTTTCTGTGTCTTGTTCTTTCTTTTCTTTCTCCTTGTGTCACGTGATATGTCTGTGCTTGTTACTATGTTTGGTATTGTAGTAGATGGTGATGTCATTTGAGTACCTTGGCTTGAAGTAAAAATGGAAGAGAAACTGATTGTGGATAGATTCTTGAGAGAGTGATGATTGTTTATTTTGTTTTTGTTGAAAAAAGGAAGTGAGTCAGAGAAATGAAGAAACGTATATTTGAGAGATGAAAGAAGAGTGATGGTGGTTGAGTTGTAGATGAGATGAATGAGAACGGAACGGAGAGGGTGAGGTGTCCCTGCAATTGGGAGGTTGAAGGAAGAACGTAACGGTGTGGGATACTTATAAAGGACTCACAAACACAACAATAATAGACTCATAGACTCACAATTACAAAGCACATGTCGTTTTCTCTTTGCCTTCAATTAAAGTGACAATGGAGAAAGAATATAAATGTAAGTGAAAAAAAAAAATTGGATAAGTTTCGTGCTTAATGAGTTTCAATCAAGCAAGCGTTAAAAAAAAAAAATTAGAATTCAAGTACTGGCTCCGTCTTGCAATTAGATGTCCCATTTGAATTAACACGATTATTAAAGAAATGATCACCGGTCGTGAACTTAACTTGATTGACAAAGACATTACATAATATACACATGTCAAAGTTCAAACCTCGGACATGTGAGACGGAGGGAAGACTAAGTAGGATAAATTGATCATATTTTACCGGTTTATCGAACTCTAGATTAACAATATTATTTTGTTCGAAAAGAAGAGAGTGAAGACAACAAAATAAAAGTAGATATTAGATGGGCGAACCAAAAGTGGCACATTGGTGGAGTTTAGAATTGTTTTTCATTTGCAAGAATTCCCTTCCTTTTTCTCTCACCTAATTAGTTGGGTTTAGTTATTGTATTCACTCTTTTATTTATATTCACTCTTTTATTTATATTCACTTCATCTCTAATTAGAAGATTATTTTAGAACATTTGTGATATAAGACTCTTGATAGATTTTATTTCCACGTATAAGGCATGCTGCAAAAAATTACTCACCCTGATTACACTAAACCCTAGTCACAAGAAAACCAACCATAGATAGAGTACTACACGTCATCATATGATAACGATTAACTAGCAATAGAAAAACCATATGATTAATAGATTCAACATGCTTAAAAGCAAACCACACAAATACAACAATGATCGCCGTTAATAACTTAACAAACGATCCAACAAGACCCTCCAAATAAAGAGCTTCGAAGTTGGATTTAACCTCAACTTGAAATAAAAATCAATGATGTGCTTAACCAACCCTAAAGTTATTTGAGTTATTTTGACGTTATTCGGACCAACATTCACAAATTTGTTTCGTCCAACATCGATAGATTCCTCCACCACTCCCAACGCTCATGCTATCTATCACGATGTGGAGGACGCATTTACTCCACGCTCCTGTTCTGATCAGCATCAAGAACATAGATGTTGGGATATAAATCGCGAAAATCATTTTATGGTGCTGTTTTTGCACCACAGTGCTAAATCACCTTTATCCATGTGATGTTTTTGCACCTTTTGTTAAAATAGAATGAAAAATAAAACTTACTCAATCTTACCGAAATACTCCAGTATCGTTAAATCCTTTTGAAAGAAATTGAAATTAGGTGTTACATTTTTTTTAATAAAAGTAAGTTAGAAAACCAATTAGATTGCGTATGCCTTCGCTGGCTCCGCCTAAACTCATAGTAATTATAATGTCTGAGATAATGGAACAGTTTTGGGGTCTGGATGCATTACACTTTGGTAGGAGTAGCTAGGACCTACACAGCTCTTATAAATTACTACCATATGGTTATGGACTCTACTGTTTTAGTATTAAATTGATCAATATGTCTATCTTACTATGTAAGATTAATTATACTATATCCAATTTCATAAAAAGATGAGCATTGAGCAATTAATTGGATAACCGTTAGATGAGTTTATGGTGTTGGCTTCCACTTATTGAGTGCATTATAAAACAAAGTATTAGGTCCACAAATTATTTGTTTTCATCCCTTGCAATGATTATTAGGTGTAATGTAATGATCCAAGAACATGGACAATAAACAATAGGGGTATGCATGTGCTATGTGGATTGTTTCTCTGGCACTTCCCGTATCCTCGGCTTTGTTTTGTTGTTTCTGGATATCTTTATTCCCTTTTCAGCTTCTTGACAACCATCAATATGCTACACATTATTTGAAATGAAGGTCCCAGCCCCCTATATTGTAGTAGTAGTATCAATTTAATTCTCAATAATTTCGTAATTAATTAAGCCTATGAGGAAGCTTGAAGGTGATGTTTGTCCTTTTCTCTGTTCTTATTGCCTTCCACCATGTTCCAATTCGTTCTTTGTGCTATGACACTACGAATGCAAATTTAGGACTCTGTCCCTACTTCATTTGGTGAAACTCGGGACTCGAGGGATACTAGAAAATAAGGCTACAATTACACATGAAAATAAGTTTCCAATTCCAAATGAAAGGCTAAAAATAAATGTTGCACAAGTGAAAGTTGATAAACTAATTTTAAGGTTAGTTATGCTGTAATAAAAATTGATCTTGAGAAAATTGACTTGGTAATATTGTAGAAGTCAATAAATTTGTGTTTAAAATAATTTGTGTTTGGATTTAACAATAAATTTTAAATTTAAACCTAACATTAATCATAGAAGTCAAAAGTTATAAATTCTAACTTCAATTAGAAGAGCAAAATTCATTCTCATATAAATCATCTAAACATAATAAAATCAATTCTACAATTTTTAGAATCACTTCTGATCCTCCAAATTAAAATCAAACATATGTTAAAGCAAACACTCTATTTTTCGTAAACTTCAAGATGATATTACATGGGTTAGATGGTTTATTTTACTATGATTTTCAGGTGTAGCAGTGTGTTAGATGATATACGATGAACCAGTGATTAAAACTTGTTAACTGATCTAACAATGATTCAGATTATTTTATAGAGCAAAGAGTAGAAATTCATGATATTAGTTTTTATGGCAATCGAAACGATGACTCAATTGATGTTTGTAAAAAAAAAAAAGGAGAACTAATTATATTAGTTTAGTACTTTGAAATCCAACTTACATTTTTTTTTTTATCTTCAAATTTTTATTGAATCAAATATCAACATTGACTAGCAGAAGAGTTCTACCTCTCTCCAACAAGTCGGCCCTAGTTTTTTCTCTCTAGGTTTTTTCTTGCGGTTTCTTCATTGAGGAGTGGTTTTGTGTCAAGTTTTGACCTGAAATCACCCCTCTTCATCTTTTTCTCTCTAATTCAATCTAAATAAGTGTTTTTTCACATAGATTTAGGTTTTTTCTTCGTAATTTCGTCATCCAAGTGTGGCGGTGTGTTGTTCGTCGTCTTGTGCGGCGTTGTTTGATTTCCCGTATTGTTGCGGTGTTCATTTGATTCATATTGAAAAATCGTTTATTCACTCAAAGAATCAGGCGTCAACGTTGCAGATCTGAAGGCATGGATATTCCGGTCACTTTAATTTTATCATATATTTTTGTAGGCATTATGTCGTTATATGCTATTAACTTCGATGATGTGAGTTTGTTTGTAGATTCATCCTTTACGTTTTTAGTGATGTTGAATGATGTAATCTATCAATTTGAATGAATGAATATCGTTTTGTTTTTGTAAAACAAAATAAAAATTGACTGAGTGTCTCAAATGTAAGAATGTTAAAAACTCGACTTTTAATTAAAGTTAATGACATTAAAATTTTCAACTATTTTTAAGTATCAGTATACCATAAATTATGGGACACTTCTTCACTCTAATAATAACATTACTTTATCCTCATAAAATTAAGAGAAATGATATTTGTACAACCATTTTGTGACAATCTTTTAACAATTTTATCTCTCATACTCATATTATACTCTTATTCTCTCTCTTCCTTTTTCTCTCTCCATTGATTTTGACCAATAAAAAGAGAGAAAAAAGAAGTTGTCACATAAATTGTATCACATGGTTGTTCAAATATCACTACTCTAAAATTAATAGCCACAAGCACAATCTTCAATCTCACACGTGTATAATGGGAACATCCAACAAGAATTGTTCAATGTTCATCATAACCATGTACTATTTTGAAAAGCAAAATCACTACAAGGTATGATTACATGCCAGGGAGGGTGTTTCCCTTGTGTGAGACACCGGCCGTAAGACAGTGAACATCAAAGAGATGGAAGAAGTGTTTAAAAGAAGAATAAGAAGAAAAAGCAATGCTCATGTGTAAGAAGAAAAAGCAATGCTCATGTGTAAGGGTATATTATTTTAAGGGGTGAATAAATGAATAGTTTTTTAAATAAGTTGTGATATTTGTAAAATCATTTTTGTGACAAATTTTGAGTCAATTTTCTTATTCTTCTCTCATTTTAGACAAAAACAATAATATAGAGAGAAAGTAAGAACATAACAAGAGTATTAGATAAAGTTGTCTCAAATCGAAATATCATTTATCTATTTTTATATTGAAATAACACATAATTAAAAACATACACAAATGAATTAAGTATATAAATTAATATTCTTATATTATGTTCAAAGTTAATTTATATTTTTAACTTTAAAAAAAAGGAATAATAATTAATCGTGTTTATTATAATTAAGCATGAAATATTATTTAAAAAGAATTGATAATTTATAGTGTAAAATATTTTGTAGTTTGAAATTCTATAAGTCCAAATACTTTTGAACACCGGGAGTTGCCTTGTGGACACCGGCAAGCATCGGATCTATATTCAATAATGAGAGGAGTTTGAAGATCAAAATATTGAGTTAAGATACAATTTTAGGTTGACACTTGAAAGAATAAAAAAAGTCTCATTCCCTCATCTATGACTCCATCGTTGTATTAAAGAGTCGTGTTAACTTAAGGACACACACTTTTTTTAGAAAACTATAAAACTAAGATGAATCTTGTATTAAAAAGACAAATTTTTAACCCTCTAAGATAATGAATGTATAATTTCTAAAAAAATGTTTCTATATTCTAGTTTCTTAATGTGTCTTAAACAACGGTGGAGCCACTACAGTCAACAGACCTATGGAGGCTATGATCCACTAAAATCTA
>Ga0228710_1002772_pt1 | contig 27779 bp, 12 predicted proteins | sample MedpolnodulmetaG_FD_177995 | JGI IMG/M metagenome (GOLD analysis project Ga0228710, IMG submission 177995) | Root nodule microbial communities from Medicago polymorpha collected in Santa Monica, California, United States - pink nodules | ecosystem: Host-associated > Plants > Roots > Nodule... | reverse complement strand
TTCTTGTAAATTGATGGGTTAATTGGTTTTTGGTTTGTTGTTGCTGGATTTGTCTAGGAATTGATTTATTGGTTGTTACTGTTTTGCCTTCAAATTTTCTATTTTCAGATTTTGTTTTCTAAAAGCTTTTTGTGTTGAAGAATTTTTTGGGTTTGAATGTTTAGGTATGAAGAAGATGAATGTCACGTCCTCCTCCAATTAATCCTTTATTTATTTATTTTTTATTTAAAATATACACGCGTGGTTTTTTTTTTTTTAATTCAAACAATACACAGTTGGCATGCAACATATGGTTGACCAAGTCAAAATTGACGTTTTGCAAAAGGGGGTAGACATGGGGGTCACTTTTGCCATTTTTTTTTAATAGGGGGCCAAAATTTCAACTTTTGCAAACTTAAGGGGCAAAAAGTACGTTTTAGCCTATTATTATTTATTGAATTTCCATTGAAAATTATCTTGTGGGGTTTTAAGGTGTTACATCATCAATTATCCTAAACCACCACTTCATATCTCTTTTTATAATCGTCTTATACCCCCTTAATTAATTCAGGTCTTAGACTCACCATTGTTTTAAGGAATTACTTCTAAAACACCTAAACCCACTTCCCCCACTTAGGTACATTACTTCGGGACCCTAACATTCACTTTAGGAACTCATTTAACGAATAAAAGTAGGGTTTTCTAAGTCTGGGAAGGGTGCACAACCATGCGCCCCCTAAAATAACACAAAATTGAAAAATATGTAGTAAATTGTGCATGGGTCGTGCCCTCATATGGCACGACCGTGCACATGCATCAGGTTTTGAAAATTGCGGATTTTCTACAATTTCGCTTTTGGGGACCTTTTCTAACTTCGTCTTCGACTCTAAACTCACCAATTTCATCCCCAAACATCACCCTAAGGTTACCCTATAATTTGGATATCAATTTCCTCTCAATCTATCTGATTACTCACTCCTATCATGATTAACTTCTATAATCATTTACCCTAACTTTGGTTTCTCAATTTTAATTTCTCAACAAAAGCAATAACCCTCATCAACATCATTTCATCTGCAATTACTCACTATGATTCCCATTATAACAACACCATAATTGATAGGGTTAAAAACAACTTTACAATTGGAAACAAAGATACCCTAAGATGGAAGTTTCCCCCTTACCTCAAACTCTTCAAAAAACACAGCTTTTGGTTTAATTCTCCTTATCTAGGGTTTGCCTCCTTTCCTCTCTTCTGTTCTCTAGTTTCTCACGTTAAACAATGTTTTTCTAATTTTTCTATTCCTCTACTTATACTAAGAAACTAGGTTACTGATTATTTAAAATTACTTTTCTTCTCTCTCCTATCATAATTTACTCCCTCCTCCCCCACTTATTTTATTACTTCTATTTCTCACCTCCCACCTCTATCATTCATTTTTTATTCCCCTCCTCGTTATTTTAATTCATAAAATATTAATAATCACCAAACACCCTATTTTTCTCAACAACGACATATTATTTTCAAGTAAAATGTCTCAGAACCACAATAATAAATAAGACATTATTCACGTTACATGATGCACGTTGATATCACCAGTAGATGTGTCAATGGGGATTTTTCAGTGCGGATCCTTGCGGGGAAACCTCGTTTGGGCCCCACGTTGATAAGCGTCCTCAGCACGCTTAAGCGTACACAATATCGAGAGCAACTTCATGTACGTTATTGGCACGCTATCAGCATGCTTCCCAGATTCAGAGAGCACGCTTAAGCGTCCTCTTATACGCTTAAGCGTGCGAGTTCCAGTAGCCAAACTTCTCGTACGTTATCAGCACGCTTGTAGTTCGCTTATCAAAGATTCAACTGGTACGGTTAAGCGACCATTTTAAGCTTAAGCGTACACAATGTCGAGAGCTCAGATCTGTACGCTGACTGCACGCTTCACGAACGCTCAAGCAAACTTCATCAGGATGCAAGTGGATAAGGCACACGTGGCTATTCCCAATTGGCCAACAGAAGATTTCCAGGAGGCACGCTTAAGCGACCCCTGTACGCTTAAACATGCAGGCACGAATTCTGCCTAACTTAAAGAGTTTTTCTTCTCTTTCTCATTCACTTATTGTTTTTATTAATACATTTTTTGGTTTTTAGAGAGAGAATAGGGTATTTTCTAGAGAGAGAAACACAAAGCAAGGTAATTAGGAGTGGATTCAACCATATATTTATTGAGACATCATGGATCTAGGCATTGAATCTTCATCTTTTCTTCATCCTTTGCAAAGTTATCATAGACATATGTAGCTACATCTACCCTTGTGGGTTTTGAGGTATTCAAACAAGCTATTATGTAATTTCTTGATCTTTTAATATATGGTTCTAGCTTATTTATTCAATATTGTTGTTATTCTTGTATTTAATGCTTTATTGAGATTCAAAATGATATTGACAAATACTTTTGGATTTAAGAAATAGAATAACAATCTATCTTAAGTTATCACTCTAGATATAGATGTTAATATTTGATAATCACTTTAAATCTAGAACTTAATGCTTTTGGGTCATTTAATCGGTTGGGAAATCGTCGATTAAACGATCCAATCGACTTTATGATTGTTTAAATGTTTGGAAAATCGACATTTAAACAATCCCTTAGAAATAACGATATCATTTGGACACGAATGATATTGTCGAGTGATTGTGATAATATCGTTTAAAAAGCTAGAATCCGTTATTTGATCGAGAGATTGCAGCTGTTACGCTTGGTTGATATCTCTGACCCCAAGCGAAATAGTCCTGTCTCTTCTCGTTTTACTTTTATGTCGAATAGAACAATAGTTTTACACAAACAAACAATTTATACCCAAACACTTAATATGATAAATGATGTTAAAATGCTTAAGATATACACAACTCCCTGTGGAAACGATCCTATTATACTTACGTGTAAATAGTTTTATGACATGTAAAAATCTTACATCAATGTTACCAATTGCTTCTGTTTCTCATGTCTAGGGTTTCCTTTTTGATTCTCCGATTTTAATTTTTCATTTGATGATTTGATTTTAATCAAATTTCTGTTTGTAATATAATGAAAGCAATAAATCAATAAAATGAAAAATATATAGAATTAGAGAGCAATCAAATTTAATAATTTAATTTAACAAGTTCATCATTCATTTCAAAAAAATGCAAGATGGATTTGTGTGAAGAAGTATTCGTGAGAGAAACCTATCTATAATAACCAAATCTTGAAGGCAGGAATGGCCGAATGGCTGGTTATTTTTAATTCGAACTTAGAAACACGGAAATAAAAACTAAAATCACATATCATATTAATATTTTTGTAAGCAATTTATTTGATGTGGCAGGCGAGGAAAATTCGTGAGGAAATCATTTAATTTTAGGTAACAATTAAATCCTTTATCTTTTTTATTTTATTTCAATTTTGTCTTTTTTGTCCATTTTGTATATGAATTTTCAAGCTTCAAATATAATATTCTTATGCAAACATAGATGAAGATAAAAAAATTTTAGAGTGAAAGGCCATAAGAAAATAAAACCATGAATTTGAAGCTTATAAATTCATTTGTAAATGGACTAAAAGGACAAATTGAAATGAAAAAAAAAAGAAGATAAATGACCAATTTTTATTTTTTTTAAGGAAAGAAGCTTATATCATTTCATTACTTAAAATGTGTTCAATATACAATCTGGTATTTCTACCAAAATCTGGAAACTAGCTGAAGATGTGGCCTCCTTACCTAATTTATGTGCTGCCTCATTTGCTTGTCTCCTTAGAAACTCAACACTAGAGTTGACATAATATTGTTCAAAGATAGTATTACAATTATGGATAATCATCCTGACGTGCAGATGAAAAACTATCCACCACTTTTTTGGCATCAAGCTCAAAATCGATAGGTCCCAAGTGTAATTGATGAACCCATTCCAAAGCTGATAACAATCCAAGAGCATCGCCAACAGATACCTCACAAACTGGAGTAAACTATTTAGTTTTTGCCAAAACAAAAGTGTCGGTATCATCCCTTATACAGACTCTTATTCCCGCTCTATTGAAATGTTGTGAGAAAGAAACATCAATATTACACTTAAATTTTCCTTTAACTGGTTTGATCCATTTCACATTTCCTTCTAAACTTAAGTTAAAGACTAAAAATTTAATTTTACCTTTTTTATTTTCATTTGAAATCGATATTGAAGACATATACATTTATGATATCATTAGTGATTTTACAAGAACACATCACCTTAATTAGGCCACCATTTAATTTCATACAAAATTAAAGGTTTGTTATAACATGACACATGACAACATCAATATAAAATGAATAATAGAATATCATTTGCTAATACTTTCTTAAAAAATTAAAAGAAAAGACTCATCTTTATAAAATTAAATTATAAAAAGGATTTTGGTTATATAATGATATGAGACATTTGTTTCAATATCTTTTTTATAAAAAAAAATTGATCGAAATTGAATGAGTTCTACTTCTTATACACCGCATTTAAATGTCTCAATATTTCCACAATTCATTCTCCATGAATATTATGTGCAAGTTAGAGAACCAAACCCAAAAATAACGTACAAAATCTTCAAGATCACAAATCAATACAAAAGTTAAGGAAACCATGCAAGTATCTTCAACGTATATCTGATACAACTTTGATCTTTCTCAGCATTGTTCATTCACACCAAAACCACTGCCAAGTATGCCACTCTCATTGCAATGCCGCACAGATCAAAGAAACTTGAAAATAATAAAAATGAAAGCAATGCATCAACAACACAGAAAATAGATAATATTAGTGAGCAATCAAATTTAATAAGTTCACAATGCATTTAAAAAATATTCCTTTATCTTCATCCTTTCTTCGGTATGAATAAGAAATAACGATCTAGAAGTCCTAGCTCAACTGACAAAATGCCGAAATTGTTAGGCCGGATGCTATGACCGGGGTTCGAACCCAGATACCTCCACTTATGTGTGTGAGTTTATAATAGTTTTGCTATTTCGTCTATCTACCAAAAAAAATAACGAAAAAATGATTAATGTCAGTGAAATTTAATCAGACAAGAATGAAAAAAAAAAGTTTATAGTGAACAAAGTTCTTTCATCACCATAACATATATAGCATGGATATGTGGAAATCATGTGAAATCACAATTATGTTTTCAAATTTCAAATTATTAGAATAGCACATTTGTAGAAATTAAAATATAATGATTTATACAATTATTGATTTTAATACAAATATTTCTATACATTTTATAAAATATGCCTAGTTGGTAGAGAATTTGTACATTTTTTATTTTCATTTGAAATTAATCATGAAGACATACACTTTTTTTTTGTTGAGTGAATGAAAACATACGCATATATGATATCATTAGTGATTTTACATAAACACATCACCTTAATTAGGTAACCATTTAATTTCATACAAAAATAGTAGTTTTCTTACAACATATCACATGCAAGCATTAATATGAAATGAATAATAGAATGTCTTTTGTTAACATTTTCTAAAATGTTTAATTGAAATGACTCCTTTTTATAAAATTAAAATATAAAAAGGATTCTACTTATATAATGATCTGAGACGTTTGTTTCAATATCTTTTTAACAAAAAAAGAGTTAATGAAATATTATGAGTTCTACAATGCTATTTCTTGGCTTGGTAGATTAGGCATCTCAAAGGTGCTTATAAAACTAGATTGTAAGCTCGTGGTTGATAGAATATATAGTTGATAGGAATACTAACTAAGTGGTGTTCGGTGGTATTATGAGCGTGTTTGTTATAACTTTTTTAAAATAAATTTTTGTAGAGTAATGTTTTTGTTATAATTTTTTTTAACAAAGAAATTTTTAAGGAAAACTTCAAATGAAAAATTCGTTCGAATAGTTTATCTTAAAATGTCATTCTAAGTATTTCATCATTTTGTTATAATTTTTTTTATACTAAAATTTTGAAAAAATCTCAAAGAAAAACTATTTCAAATAACTTTTCATAAAAATCATTTTTGAAAGATGTCATTTTGAAAAAAAAAAGTGATTTTTTATTATGTAAAATCTCTAACATTGAATATTTAAGTTAGTGAATGTCAAAATCTCTTTTTTAACTTATACCAAATGAGTTTGAAATAACTTCTACTATTTTTGAGTAAATTTCCAAAAAAAATCCAATTTATATGTAAAAAAAAAAATCTATTTTTTTCTAAATCTCAAACAAATGGGCCCTATATTTGATTGTCAAGCTCTTTTACAACAACATTCAAACTTTAAGATAAGTTTTGCTAGAAGACAAACTAATTATGTCACTCATAATTTAACAGGGGCGTCAAGATTACATGCTCATCACCAACAGTCAGATTTAATTCCCTTTTGATATTGAAACTCTTTTGAGAAGTGAAATAACGATATTTTAATTGTAAAAAAAAAGAATACACTACATCAAAACAGTCTCAATTTTTATTGTTTTGGTAGAAATGATGTCTCAATATATAACAGCCTCTTGTAAAGTTCCATCAAAAAGAATATGACTCTTCTTTCTAAAAAGGAGTTTCCTGTGAGTCAACATTTATACTCACTTCATCTTTAAATCTGAAATAAAAAGTTCTCAACTCTTCTTATTTTTTGCCAAGAATTTCAACTCTACTTATTTTCACAATTCATTCTCCATGAATATTTTGTGCAAGTTAGAGAACCAAGCCAAACAAAAAAGTAAAAAATAATAAAGATCACAAACAAATATAAATAATAAATACAAAAATTAAGGAAACCATGCAAGTATCTTCAACGTATATTTGATACAATTTTGATCTTTCTCAGCATTGTTCATACACAATAAAATCGCTGCCAAGTATGCATCCCTCGTAAATAAACAAACTTGAAAAAAAAAATTTTTTTGCTAAGCAGGGAGAAAGACAAACATCGGAAGACAACACCGACATCCCAACTAGGTTGGTACCCTGGAAAACCTCTGTCCTATGCCTTACAATCTCTAAAATTTCACAAATTTAATAAATTCAATCATGCATTTTTTAAAAATTCCATCTCTTCATCCTTTATGCAATATGAATAAGAAATAACGAAAAAATAATTGTTGTCATGTTATGCAAGAGGACAAGAATGAAAAAAAAATGTTTGTATTGAATGAAGTTCTATCATTTATAGTATCTATAAAGAAAACACACGAGTTTGGACTGACTTTTTCCCTTTTTAACTTTTCCCTTCATTTAAAATATTTTATTTACTATTTTATCATTTATATAATATTATTTAACTTATTAATAAAAAAAATATTAAAATCTCATTAAAATAGGAACAACCTCACTACAATTGAAACAATATTATCTATAACAATATATAAAGGGAATTAGTGGAATAAATTTTCATTATTCCAATCATACTCATAAACAAAATTTCTTATAATAAAGTTATATTGTTGGTGTCATTGAAAAGGATACGAGTTTATATTATATTTATTATTTTGTTGGTGTAATTGAAAGTATGGTGTTACAATTTTAAGTCACAAACATTATGCATATAATTTGAATAAAATCAATCTAATTTAAATCAAAATCAAAATTTCATAAAAAAAAGTTGTTAATAATCTACGCACATTAACGCAATAAAAAATAATGAGTAGACGAGAACGGAGTGCCCGTTTGAACGCTAATCACCATAACATATATAGCATAGATAGAAGGAAACTACAAGAAATGACAAATATGGTTTCAAATTTCAATTTGTTAGAATTGCATGATTGTAGGAATTAAAATATAATGATTTAAAGCAATTAGTGATTTTAATACAAATATTTCCATACATTTTATATAATCGGTAGAATTGTATGATTGTTGGTATTGAAATTGTACGGTTTTTATTTTCATTTGAAATCGGTCCATATATGATTTTTTTTTTTTTAAGGAAAATCGGTTCGTATATGTAGCATTAGTGATTTTACACGAACACGTCACCTTAATTAATTAGGAAACCAATTAATTTCATACAAAAATAGCAGGTATTTTACATCATGACACGTGACAACATTAATATGAAATGAATAATAGGTTGTCATTTGTTAATATTTTCTAAAATGATTAATTAAAAGGACTCCTCTTTATGATATACATACTCATATATATATAAGCAATAAGTTTTTTTCCCTTGAAAAAATTATGTAAGATGTTATGCATAAAATAAAATATGGATGGAGATCGACAAGTTGACTTGACAAAAAAAAGGCTGACAAGTTAAAAATAGAGCATTACCGTCGAAAATATATGTAATTAAATGCATTAACTTGTAATCTTAATCGGTTTCAAAAAAACTAGTAATCTTAATCTTTTATTTTTGGTAGTGACTAGTAAATAGTAATCTTAATCTGTAAATGGCAATGATGTGCGTAGTGTAACTTTCAGATTTTCAAATATTGAGAATCCATACTAAATTAAATTTCCTAAAGAAACGTAGATAAACAAATATGTATAGTTCCCCTGAAAAAAATTAAACAATTTTTTTTCTTGAGGGAAAAAATTAAACAAAAATGTACACCGTATTTGTCAAAAAAAAAATGTACAAAATTGATTAGTATTGATGAGTAGTACCATTTATGAAAATATTTGGCTTTAAATACGATTACTATGTACCATAGCAAAATCACATTAATACGATAATTATTCATTAAGCTCTCTGTTCATTTTAGCAAATTAATCGCAACATGGCTATTGTTCTTCATCCTATAATTTCTTTTGTAGTACTTTTTTCTCTTCTGATTAACCCTTGTTATTGCCTCAATGTTTCTGAAATTCAGAATGTTAATGATCAATGGCAAATGGCAATAGCTACATGGTATGGAGCACCAGATGGTGCTGGATCAGATGGTAAGTGTTTGCATAATATTCAAGTGATATTGTTCAATTTAAATTACATTGATAAGGATTTATCATTTATGTATATGGTAAAAGAATAATATTTTTTTGGGCCAAAAATAAGTTTGAAATTTATTTATTTTAATATTTTTTTTGTTTAGGGGGTGCATGTGGATATGGTGATAGTATAGAGTATCCTCCACTTTCTAAAATGATATCAGCTGGTGGTCCATCTATTTTCCTTGAGGGAAAAGGATGTGGTGCTTGTTATAAGGTGCATTCAACTGTTGCTTTTCTATATGAATATAATTTTTAGTTTTTGTTTTAATCCAAAATCCTAGTTCAATTGATAAAATGCTTAAATTATTAGGTCGAATACCGTGATCGGGTTTTGTATATTACCTCTTCCATTTGTGTGTTATATATCAAAACAAAAATCTACTTTTTTTTCTCCAATAAGATCTTATTTTATCAGTTTTAGAAAATCAATTTGAGATCATTTAAAAAAATATAATTACAATATAAAAGTTAAAGTACTATTATATATTTATTTTTTTTGCTAATATAAAGTTCTATTGTATTAAAACATGTTACTGGATTTTTCATTAATTTCAGGTGAAATGCACAGAAAATAGTGCATGCTCCAGAAATCCTGTGACAGTGATGATCACTGATAGTTGCCCTGGATGTGCACCTGTCCAGTTTGATCTAAGTGGAACTGCATTTGGTTCCCTTGCAAATGATGGTCAGGCTTCTAATCTTCGCAATGCTGGAAGAATTAATGTTCAATACCAAAGGTATTTATTAATTATTATGTTTGGGTTTCATATTAAAAATAAACAAAATATGACTTGTAAAAAAAGCGAATTTTGTGAAGAAAATAATTAAGGAATATATTTTCTTTTTAGCTGACAATAAAAAAACTGTTTTGTTAATGGCAGGGTTAATTTTCTTATTCTCTTTTCTTTTCCCTTTTAAGCTAAAGCAAATTATTGATTTAGAAGAATCAATTTTACTATTTGTCAACAAAATAAAATATCAACTCTATTTTTTTAAAGGGAAATGCTAAAGATTGCCTCAGACACTCTTTAAGGACCTTTACTAGTAATTTTTTATGAAAATATGTTATTCAATCTATTAAAATTTGTAATATTAGATTTTGAGATCCTTAAAGTGTCTAGTAGATTTTGAGATCCTTTAAGAATTTTAAATAGTAAATTTTTATAGAAAATTGTGCATTCAATGCATCTGAAATTGAATATATAGTTAAATTTTTTCAAAAAATAATTTTTTAATTAAAAAACCTTAAAGAGTGTCCTTAAAACACTCGTTAACAAGACCAATATATCCATACTTTTTTAATTCATCATACCTAGGGTCTTTGATCCGATTATGACAAACTAATCATTGGTTTCATGCTTCTTCAAAAGAAATCATACGTTTGATGTACATTGGGTATTTAAAGTTCTCCTTCTTCAAGTATAATATTAATCGTGTACATTGGTGTCTCTTCTGGGATTAAATTTGATTGGTCATCTTTTACTCTTTTGAATATGATTGATTATCATCTCAATTCATTAATTAATTCACCTTCCTGAATGAACTGGGAAGCACATTCAATCAAATTACTATTTCATTTAGCACTCACCATCTAAGTACCAAAAGAAGAGGAAAGAATATATATAGTCTACTCCAAAATTGGCTTAAATACTCCATTTTAGTTTTTAAAATGGTTTACTTTAATAAAAAAAATTGAAATTAAAATTCCTTTACTTTTTTAATCGATCAATTTAATTCTTCTATATCAATTTGAGTATTTTTCAATAGAAACTGTTTTATAGCAATTGTTTTAGTATTTTTGTAGTAATAAATTATTATCTCACGTCTCTCATACATTTATGTTTCTTTTTAATTAGTATGACATATTCTAAAATTTTAATTTTAGGGTTGCATGCTCTTTTGGGACATCAATAGCATTTAAGGTCGATAGTGGAGCCAACCCATACTATTTTGCTACTGAAATAGAATATGAAAATGGAGATGGTGACATTGTAGATGTTGAATTGAAACAATCAAGAAGATGGATTCCAATGCAACGTTCTTGGGGTGCAAGATGGGCTTTGAACTCAGGTTCACAGTTACAACCTCCATTTTCCATTAAGATCACAGAAAATGGAAATGGAAGGTACAACACCATTATAGCTTACAATGTGATTCCAAGAAATTGGCAACCTGGCAAAGTTTATCGTTCACTGGTTAATTTCTAGAATCTATGAGATTATTAAATCAAAATAGGTTCCCTTTTGTGGCTCATTTAATTATAGAAGAAAAGATGACTCAACTTAATCTAGAATAATCTATTGTAGCATTCAATTAGAGTGCAATATTGAGTATGTTAAGGTCTAGTTGTCTTTTTTTTTTTTTGGGTGAATAAGGGTGTAATTGTCTCATTGTGGGGTCTATATAAGTATTGCATGATGGGTTTGAATGAATAAATTAGTCTAGTTTTTTCTTTTCTTTTCTTTTTTTGTCTATTTTTGTTTCTTTAATCCCTTAGTTTCCTCTCTTTATTATCAAGTGTGACTCTATACAAGTTGTGTTGTAAATCAATCTCATAATGATTTTTGTTACTTTATGTTATAACACAAACAAGGCCAGCCTTGGGCATAGGCTTGCGATGCGACGACCTAAAATCTAGATTTTTCTATGTATAAGGGGTCCTTTTTTTCAAACTTGACGAAGGCCTATAAAATGTCAGGAACGAGGTTAACCTCAGTGATGCCTAACACTGGATTATTGCATAGAAAAAATATATTTGGGAGAGTAGAAACACCATAGGTTAACCTCAATGATGAAGGTGGCTACAATGACCTTGAGAGGTTATTTTGATCTCGCCAATATCGAAACTAACGTAGGTTGCTACAAGAATGTTTTCAGTAGCTCTAAACCAACGTGTTGCATTTTCCTTTAATGTCTTTGACCCAAACGGTAACGACAATTGTATAACTTTTGTTTTACGTATCCCTTAAAAACATATGCTTTTGATATATATAAAGTTGTACAAATTTTCAATATGCTTTGGAAAGATCAGTAAATATTATTAAGTGATGGTCATAAAATGCCTCCTCCTAAACAAATTTGAGGAAGAAGGTATCGTAAATTTCATAATACTTTTGGAAAACCACACTAGCTCTCGTGTTTGTTTCACGGATACAATACATAAAGCAATTGAAGAAGAACACTTAGAGTGTGTTTGAATGGAGTAATTGAGAAATTTTGAAGAATTTAGAATTCTAGGTAATTCAAATGATTCAATTAAATTGCTTTCATTCCTAAATATTGTTTGGATGGAGAAATAAAAACAAATATTGTCATAACTTTTGGGCAACTTTTATAAATTTTAATTTTTTTTGGGCCAAATTTGAAAAATGAAATTTGGGGTGAATTTGCAAATTTCAAAAATTTTGAGGGGTCAAATTATAGTTTTTGAAAATTTTTAGGGGTCAATTTGCAATTTTTTATAAATTTATTGTGGTCAAATTGAAAATTTTGGAAAATTTGAGGACCAAAATGCAAAATTTAAAAAATTATAACAATGAAGAATTTTGAAATTCTTAACTTTTAGGTGTCATTTGAAATTCTTTAAATTTAACTTGAACAAAGTACTTCATAAATTTCCATCATCAAAGTATTTGAATTCCCTCAAAACATCACATTCCCTCAAAACATTCCTTCATCCAAACACACTCTTAGTCTTCGAAGATAAAGCAAACCCACCTATGAAAGTCGATGAAGATCCTTTTCAAATGTTGCTAACTACATAGAGCCTGATATTTGTATGCTGGAGGTTACTCTAAAGAAGACCAAATTTCTAAACAATATGCTAATGAAAGGGTATATCCGGTTTCTAATATTTTCATGCTCAAAGTTGTCTTAGTAAAATATGAAGATAATGATTTAATGATTGAGAAGTTTAAAGAAGAAACTTACAATAAAATTTATCCTAAGGCCGGGGATACTTTATTGGAGTTTTTGTAGTGGAAATGTAATAAGAACAAGAGGTGATACTTTGTCCTAGATGCAATTTCCTTTTTATCTTTTTATTTTTATAAAGCTTCTTGGAAATGCCATCAAAGGAAAAGTTTGAACTAGTGTTGCAAGTTGTAAGGGAAAGTCTGAAACTTTCTATCAACAAAAAACTTATGTGCCTCATAGGGGAAAGAGTCCTTATATTCCTCCACATTTGAATAAAACTTATATTCCTCCTTGAAATGTTCCAATTAGTCAATTGTACAAGAATCATCCAAAAGGTAGTGAAAACAAAAATCAATTATATCGTAAGGTTGAATAGAGTTAAAAGTTTAAAGGTACATACTCAACATCATTCAAGCTGAAGAGATTGTTGATAAGAGACATGCAGAGGATGTCTTTGCTGATGTAACTATGGATAAAAGTAAAATGTGATGGTGCAGCTACTTCTAGAGCCACTTCCTGTGGTGGCATTATTGGAAACTATAATGGCCAATTCTTAGTCTATTATTAATATATTATATTCATTTGTTCTTTTTATTCATTTATATACTTTGTGTTCTTTTTTAACAACTAATTGCTAATATTTGTCATTAACAAAACAATCCTTTATTTTAAGGACAAAACTTTGTTGCATTTTCCTTACATGCTTTTTGTGTGGTTCGTCACATAATTAAAATTCATTTTTTGTGGTTATAAAAAACTTTAAAAAAATTGTGGATTTGAGAAATCATAGGTAGTTGTGGGTATTTTATGTGAAGTATCACACAGAAAGTATTTAAGAAAATACATCTAAGTTTTATCTTTATTTTGATTCTAGCTAGAAATTTGGTGTATTTCCTTATGTGCTTTTCATATGGTTCCTAAATAAACCACCACCCATGAAAAGTGTATCTTTAGCTAAGAATCATATGAAAAACACATAAAAAAAAATCACATGAGTTTAGTCCTTATTTCAAACTATTTATTTGTTTCTCAGTATTCCCCTTCATTAAATTTCATTTTAAATTATATTTTATTTGGCATAGATTTTGTCAAATTTAATATATAATTCATTCATTTTCTAAATATTAAATTGATAAAGGAAATTTTAGATAATTATTTGATTAAATTATTTATTTATCAATTTCATATATTTATAAAGAAATAATTTTGTTTGCCTGCATGTACTCATTATTTTTATTCTAAACACACATTCTTGATAATTTATCCCTTTTATATATAATATTGATAATATTGTTTCTGTTGTAATGAAATATTTTCTATTTTATTGGGATTTTATTTTTTTAATTAAAATTTAAAATTATTTTATCAAATGATAAAATATAAATAAAATAGTTTAATTGAAGGGTAAAATAGGCAATGAAAAATTCATCCCGAACTCATGTATATTATGCCTATTTTTTATATATCGTATGGATAACCGAAATACTAATATTATTGATAATTTTTCAATTTAGATAACTACGATTTATTTTATTTTATTTGTAAAAAAAAACTAAAATTTATTTATTTTAATCTTTAAGCAAGTATTAACAGTTTATTAATAAAATACGGATCATAATACGAGTAATATTTTTTCTTTTATAACTTCTGAGTTGTATGAGCTTTTAATAAATATTATACATATAAAACATAAACATTAATATTATACATATAATTTGGGTAACGTTGGGAAAATACACTAGGACAAACAAAAAGAAAACTATGACTTTTTGGAGAAAAAAATAACTATTTTTGGGGTTAAATATTTGAGTTAGGACCAAAATTGTAATAATGAATAAATGCAGAGCCTTACCATTTTTAGTATAAAAAAACAAGTGCACTTAGGGTATTGTTTAAGCAACTAAAAGTTATATATTTTTTTCATAGAAAATTATATAATTATTACTTTGACATGTGTTTGACATATATTTTTTAGAGGAAATTCTTATAATATTGGATATCTTAAGCAATGCCCGTAAAACATTTGTTAGCATGACCCATAAATTTTAAACTAATAACAAATAAGGGAAAGAGATTGAGTATTGTTTTGAAAACTCGGTATCCAGTTCAAGAACCGACTAATTTGAGAAATAGATTGAGTATATTAGTCAAAGTAACATTGAGACGGGTGCTCCATGCTCGTTTGTCCGCTCTTTATATTGCGCTAATGCATATAAATTACGAACATTATTTTTTATAAAATTTTGATTAAAATTGTAGGCATGGATAATATAAATTTTGCACTTTCATATTATAGCAAACTATACCTATCTTTTCCAATGACATCAACGTTATATTAATATAATATGAATTCTTATCTTTTTCAATAACACAAACAAAATAACATTCTTTTTATTTTTTGACAAATTTGTTTAATGGTATAATTGAAAGTGAAAAAGTCAACCCAAAACATGTATTCTCTTTATATGTGGTATATATGTATTTAAAAATTACAATGGTCCATCTTTAGACATTTTTTTTAGTTTGATGTTAGATAGACATTAATTTTTATAAATATTTTTTTATGATTGATAATTTTGTTTAACTTTACATTTGTTTGGATTTTCACTCTGCTACGCACATTGTTTTTTTTAAAGAAGCAATTCAACGAATTTCAATAGTCAAAATTTGTCAAATATATGATGGTACGCTGGGCTAAGTTAAAATGGGCTATATTTGCTAACTCATAAACGACTTCATTCGCTTGCCTCCTATTAAAATCTATCCTGATACAACTGTTTACAACATAGTATCATACTTTTTTTGTTATTGTTAAAAATATATAAAAATTCAACCGTTACTAAAAGAAAATGAAAAAGAGCTTGACAATTGAATTGTCAAAGTTATATATTTGACATTAGTCAAAAGAATATGTCAAAAGTACTATTGTATAATGACATTAAAATGATGACATCACTTTTCTAATCTCATTCGTAGATAGATCCAAATGTTTTGGTATATTTTCCTTCATTGTCTTTTCTTTTAACACCAAGAAAGACATATACTTCTATTGCATGTATCCCTTTTGTGCAATTTATTTTTGTAATAAATTTACATAAGCAAAAAAAATTATGAAATTGAAACATAGAAATGTGTATGAAATATTCATCTTAACTTAATGAAGAGAGTTATAACAATAGACGACCAATTAAAATGAAGTGGCACAATGGAACTTGCTACTCGACCCAATACGAAGTTTAAGGATGGTCCCTACTCCTTAGGTTCAAGAGCAGCAATTTCCTTCATAACTTGAACTTTGTCAGATTTAAACTGTTCATACTATTTACTGATTTTCAAGTCGCCTAACAGTCTCAGAAGCTTACTTCTGTTTGCAATAAGTATACCGATGATTTTAGGTGGTTTCTTTTGGTTAGCAGCAAATAGCTTGAAAATATGAAATGCTTCTATTTGTATGATCTTGCTTGACTCTCTCATTAGATTCATTAAAATCCTTAAGTTGTATCTCGAGATGACATATCGCGTCATTACAGCTACATTTGAGCGATCAAATTACATATATCCCAACAACTTCATAGCTTGTCACCTTGTAATATAATTGGAAGATTCCAATAGCTTGGGGTTATATTTATAAAAAACCATTCATAATTGTTGGAAAAGAATTCAACTACAGTAGATTTATGTCTTGCCATAAGTTCCTTAAAAATTGTTGCGGCATCTACGGCTATGTCAAAATTTGGAAGCTGAATGTAGTCAAAAAACTTTTTCATATGAGGTGATTCCATAACATAATTTGCAACGATATGATTCCTTATACACTCCCTTAATCCCTTAATGTAACCCCGCATATAATATTTAAATAATAATTCAATAAATAATCAAATACTTCAAGGTTTTACTCTTCATTATTCATCACATAATGAAAATTTCATCACATAATATAAAGTCACAGCGGAAAATAATTCTCAACATCATATAGTCATGCATCATATCTCAAAGTAAATACATCAACAAAGTGAACTCATAGTTCCTCAACAAAATCTGATAACATTAATATAAATCCCAACAGTCCTAATTAGAGAAATCCTAAACTAAACTCCAAGGAAAATATCGTAAAGACGAGTAGGCTCCAAAGCTTTCCTCGGAATACTCAGGTCGACTAAGCATCTTCAACCAGCAAGTCTACATCACAATAATGCAGGCGACCAAATAGTCATTGGAGAGTAAGATATACGTTCAACATAAAGGAAATATGAACGCATGCATAATATTTAGGATAAACAACAACATCATATAAGCATATTCATCATAAGCATAAAAATATTCATATGAGTTTGAATTCAATTATTAATTGACTATAACACACTTCAAAACATCATCACTAGAACATAAGCATGTATTCACATCATCAAGTAATCCCAAAGTTGAATACATAGCATTCACGTCTCATCACCATCGTCAAATCATACATTGTCCACATAGTTACACATAATCAAGTCACAACATCTTCACAACATAGTCGAGTACACAACTTCCACATAGACTCAACTGTATGCAATGTTCCTACTCGACTCTATATGCATGTGATACCGTTTTGGATATCAGAGGTATGTTTCTGAGTGATCCCACCATCTTCATATCATCGTTTTTCACTGTCGCTAAATTGGACTCACCATGAATGCATGAACATTTCATCATGACTCAACAATCCATAACTTGACTCAACAGTTACAAATCAACACCATCGTCATATCATCACCATTATATCAATATTGCCATATCATCATATCAAATCAACGTCGTCATATCAATCCTCCCCATATAACAATATCATTATAGTAAGTCAACATCCTCATATTATCCTATCATCTATTTATTTCATCAAGCATTTCAACAAGTATTCGCATTATCACGTATTCGAATCATCTATCATATATCCTCAAATGCATTGATATACATCATCAAATATACTTGATTATTCATCTGATGAGTTCACAATCATTTCATAATTCAATTATAGTTAAATCACAAGTATGTTATTAGCCATTTCAATTGCTTAGTTTACTTCCATTGTAAGCTAGGTTAATTAATTCTACACATCCTAATTATACTCCTATTAATCAAGTTTAGGGGTTTGAGACCTAAGCACATACCTTGGATACACTTTGAAAGCATAAAAATGAGGTTTGGCAACACAGGGAAAAATGCACGATTGTGCACTAAAAACGCATGGTCGTGTGTTTTTCCAAAACAAATTTTCAAGAAACCAGAGAAAAACGTATGGACCGTGCTTCTAGGGCACACAGTTGTGCATTTTCCCCATGCATGGGCTATGCAGTCTTTCTGTGTTTTCACTGCGTAAAAAATATTTTTCGACTCCATTTTCGATCCCAAATACACCAAACTCGACACAAATGATCATGCGAATGTTGTCTAATCAATTATACATCAAACTTGCCTTAACCAACTCAATTCTACCCATTTTCATCATTAATTATCATAACGTCAATCATTCTAAACTTATAACTCCAAAAACTCATTTTCACCATGTTAATTCAACACCCAAACATAGCAACAACAACTCTTCTTCAAATTCAACACAACAATACTCATAAATTCAAATCTTAACACATCAATCCACAGTTTAGCAATAACTTTCGTAATTTTCACCAATTTCACATAACACTAAAAAACAACACAACAACGCAATCCAAAAATTACATTAACATGACAACTTCATGGATTTCTAATTAATCATATACCCATAGTCAACTTAACATGTTAAATCATAATTTCCACATCATTTTGTCATCAATTTTCATGAATTTCCCCATTTAAGCTCAAAACTCAAAAACACTTATTCATCGTAACCAAACATGGATTTTCAAACAACAATAACATGATTTCATAACTTATCATATACCCAAAACAACAACAACTAGAGCACAAAATTAACACTAATTCATCACAAGATTCATAAAAGTAAAGAGAAATTATACAACCCATAACTACCTGATTGCTTGTAAGTCCCATATGGTGAAAATAATCCCCCCTCTTACCTCTTAATTCATTAAGCTAGCTCCCTACAAGCCTGAATCTCTCCTCTTTCTCTTTAGATCTCCGCTTTCTCCTCTCTGACCTCTATTCTTGCCTCTTTCTCCAAAATGTGGTATATGAGCTTTTGACCTAATTTTTCAAAGACTACATCTTATATATACTTTTGGGCTTGGTTCACTTACACTAATGGGCTTAAGTCTCTATTCTTCTCCACAAATAAAACACTACTACTTTACTTCACTTAAACCTCCCTTTTTCTCATACACATCTTAAAAATATCTACTAATAATAAAAATCAGGGTGTTACACTTAACATTGCACCGTAGTGCAGAGCCATCTCCGAGTTTTCATAGCTAGATACCAAAATATCCATAAGATCCATATTTTTCTCCAAGTAATCCGATACAATCAGCTTGGATTGAACCTGCTGCTTCTGTAAATTTGCAACAACTTGAGTAGCTTCTTTCCTAGCCTCCTAATTCAATTTAGGAAGACAATGAACAAGAAGTCTCAAAGTGTTTTCGTTAAAGAACTCTTGAGTCAACTGTGAACAAGCTTCAGAAACTGGTTCAACTTCACTATTTCCATACATAATCGTTTTCATCTCTCTCAAATTCTTAAACAACTCGATCATCTTGTCATTATCACGTTTGTTATCAGAAGAATTAGAATTTTGGAGGAGACGGTGAAGATCTCTAGTATTATGAACAATGTCGGAAGGAGTACGGGGCTTAGGCTTGAACCACCACCTTTGACGAAGAGCCTATTCGAAGCCAAATTCCGATCGATCGAGAATGAATGAATCGAGAATCGACTTCTATGCTAATACTCAAAAATATTAGAATGGATGAGATGGGAATCAATCCGTAGACATGGAATTGACAAGGCGTACTATTCTACCACAAAGCTAGGTAGCATTTGCCTTCCTTCATTGTCTTAACTAACTTTTCATAGATAAATATAGTATTGTGTTTACTCATGCTTGGAGTTTTCACTAAACATTTTTCGAAGGACTCAATGCACATTGTAGGTACCCTTTAAGTAACAATTATAAATTCAGTGAAAAACAAAGCATCAATTATACAAGCACCAATATATTAATCCTTTTTTGATGAAAAAAAGTAACTTGTAAAAATGAAAGTAAAATCAACATAATCAATAAAGCAAGCATGTTGATTTAGTTAGAGCAAAAAGTAGTGTCCAAATATATATAAAATTTAAACTGAAAATTTAGTGTCCAAATATCTCAAAATCGGCAAAATTAATTAATCATTGAGTACTCTTAATTATTTATACAAAAATGTTTGGGGATATTTCCCATAAAAGTTTTTAATATTTCTTTTAACACGCCAAAATAAAATATTATTAAGACAATCTTTTAACACGCCAAAATAAAATAAAATACATTAAGTCAAAATACGTTTTGTAACAACATCAAACAGAAAAAACAAAGCTACAAAGAGACAGATAACAAACATTAAAGAGGATGAGTCCTCCAAAATTGGTACTCAAAATCAAAGTTTTTTTTATCATTATTTATGTTTGACTCTTAAGATTTTCAAGCCAATCATAACCACACTAAAGTAATTAAGCAGTGCCCCCCCTTACTCTTGCTCACTAGTATATGCTTTGAGGCCAAGCAAGAAGAAAGATAATTGTTTGACAACCCTGTCAACCCATTTTTATAAAAAAAATAAAATAATTAAATAAATATAAATTTTAAAAGAAAAGGTCAAATCAATAAAATAATACTCCCTCCATTTCAAAATACATGTCCAAGTCAACCACTTCACATATGTCAATGCACAATTTTGACAGTTAATATCTTTAATTATCTAAGTAAAAAATTATAAAAGTTTAATATTTTGAAAATATTTGTCGAGACAAATCAAACAACATCTTACATGCTAATATTTGTATTTATACATTAGTTAAAAAGTATGGTCAAAGTAAGTCAAGTGAATAGTGCACATTGCAAAAATTGGACATGTATTTTGAAACGGATGGAGTAAAAGCAAGCATACACAATTTATTTTAACTTTTTTGACAAGTATATCCTCAATTTAGTTAGAACAAAAAACTGCCCAAAAAGAAAATTAAAACCACTGATAGTTGAAATGGGCCCTGTAATATACGTAAAGTTTGAAAAATAACATTGTAAAATAAAAAACACATATTCTAACCCAATAATTTAAGATTCTTATTATTTTTGACCCTAGTCCAAAAATGAAACCTAAAGTTTGAACTTTTTTCATGAATAAAAATACATAAAAAGGACTAACAAAGTTTTATAACATTTATAAAGACGTTTCGATTTATTTTTATTTTTCAACCAAAGGGTGAAAAAAATTAACTCAAAGTTTAATTCCAAAATTGGTCAAATTAATTAATTCTTTATAAGAAAATGTTTGCGGACATTGTTATTCCCATCAATTTTTCCCCTTTTTTTTTACTGAACTAACTAATTCTTTATTTCATACTACTTTGGAGTTTGGACTTCCATTCCAAAGTTAAATAAAAGAATCCAGTCAAATATATTGATCATTTTACCATTTAAAGAAAACAAGTTAAAATCAATAGAATAAGTAAAGTATAAGCATGTTAACATTATAAATCAAATGAAGGGAATCCAGTCAAATAAAAGTATGGACAAAAATTGCAACTATTTTTTTGAGAAAAGGATAAAAATTTCTTGATCTCAGGTTGTAATGACTATAAAGATGAAAAATGATATAAATTGGGTGGAAAAGAAACATTAACCAACCGACAGGCAAGGAGAAACATAGGTTAGTTTCCTTGCTTTAGAATTGAAGTGATATGAATAGATATGGTAGTTAGAACCACTCACTTCTCAGTCCTTAATTTACTATAAGAAAATAAAAATAAAAATAAAATAATGAGAGACAAACACACTTTTTTTTAGTATTTCTCATAGAAACACCTTTGGTAATCTTTGAGATACAACGACACTACCTTAGAGACGTAGAAAAAGTCTCTTCCTTACACTTGTCACTAATTCTCATGTTGTGAAACAACTATTGCATTAATCTCTCTCATCCATAAATCAATACTCCAACTAAAAACTAGGACTACTACTCCTTAATTAGTTCACCATACAAACCCTTCAACAACTATCACTACAAGAGCAAACTCCACCATGTGCTTCATTCTTCAACTCACTTCCACCACCTTCCATCTATGCAACTCTCTCAAAAAAAAATCAATGTGACTCTTTCTCTCCTCTCCCCCCTTCTTTTTTTTTCTTTTTTTTTTTGTTCATTTGTTTTACACCATTCAACATAGTGGTTATTCTTAAAATTGTATGGCTTTGATTGTGGATCAACAATCAAACTTCAAACACTTTTGTAAAATTTGCAAAAAAGGCTTTGGATGTGGAAGAGCATTAGGAGGACATATGAGAGCTCATGGCATAGGCGATGAAACAAGTCAAATGGACGACGATGATCCGGCGAGCGATTGGGAAGGTGGCAATGTCCCACCAAGTAACAAACGTATGTATTCTTTAAGAACAAATCCTAATAAGCTAAAAAGTTGTAGGGTGTGTGAGCATTGTGGCAAAGAATTTTTTTCTTGGAAATCATTCCTCGAACACGGAAAATGCAACTCAGATGACGCGGATGAAGAGTTTATCATATCCTCTCCAGAATCCGACGCCATGGCAGACGATGGTGATGGCGTCAGTGGCAGGAGAGGATGTGGCTGGTCAAAAAGGAAAAGGTCGATGCGAACTAAAGTAGGCGGTTACAATAACAATTATAATAATCCTTCAAGTGAAGAAGAAGATCTAGCAAATTGTTTAATGATGTTGTCCAATGCTATTGTTGATCCTCTTGAGGTTGAACCAGAAGAATCATGTGCCTCAGCTAGCAAAGATGAAGAAAGAAGAAACCCTATGAATTTCATTGCACCATTGTCTTATAGAATTCCTTATGAAAACAACAATAACAACAATAAGGCCAAAGGTGTTGCAAAAGGGTTATTTGAATGCAAAGCATGCAAAAAAGTTTTCAATTCACACCAAGCATTAGGTGGCCATAGAGCAAGTCACAAAAAGGTTAAGGGATGTTTTGCTGCAAGGCTTGATCAAAATCCTGAGGATAGTATTGTTGAGGATGATGTCATCACACAAGATGAATTTTTTCCTTCAAAATCAAACTCAACTCTACAATTTGATCATGGCACTTCTAACAACCCTACATTAATGGCTTCTTCATCCAAGAGAAAATCTAAAGTGCATGAATGCTCAATTTGTCATAGGAGTTTCTCTTCAGGACAAGCATTAGGTGGTCACAAGAGATGTCATTGGATTACATCAAATGCACCTGACCCATCAACATTGGCTAGGTTTCAACAATTTCAAGAACAAATAGAACAAATACCTAAATTTGATAACTCTTCTGAGCCAATTGATCTCAAACTTGACCTTAATCTTCCCGCTCCGACAAATACACAAATTTACTTGCAACCAACATGGGGTGCAAATTCAAGTGCAACAAAGGACAACAACATCAAAGAGGATAACAATAGCCAACAAAATCAAAACAAAAACCTAGTTGATCAAAATAATGAAACTCAAGAGAACAACAAAAATAACAACCTTAATGCATTGGTACAAAATGTTGATAACGAAGATGATAGCAAGGTCAAGCTGGCAAAATTAAGTGAGTTAAAGGATGTAATTAACATTGGTGGAAGTTCTTCACCATGGTTGCAAGTTGGAATTGGTACAACAACTGATGTGAGGAATGATACGTAATTATATTTTTCTTTCTTTTTTCTTCTTTTTTTTTTAATTTTTTTTTTACAAAAACACCATATGAGGTAAAGATTGATCACAATTTAGAGTTTTCTTTATCTTTGTTTAGTATTTTTTACACCCTAAACTAAGAAAATGTAAGTATGTATACAAACATGATCATATCTATAAACGTGTTTAGCATTATACCTCAGTTTTGTTTTCTTCTTTTGTACATTTTATAATATGAAGTTATTACATTTATGAATAAATTAAAGGTTCACCTTTTTACACAACTTATTCTTTTACATTGTTTTTTGTTGCATCTGAGAGAATCATGCTTCCTTCTTATGAATAAGAAGTGCTTTAATAACTTGTCATTTCTAATAACCATTTCTTTATTGCATTCGCACACCCTCCTTTGTTTTGTAGAAATAAAGGGCACATTCCACAATTCCTAATTCAAATGCTAAAGATGTTAAAGTTGTTAAATCGGACGCCGTGATTGGGGTTTGAATCATGTGTCTTTCACCTATGTATTTGAGATTTTAGTGACTATTGTCATTTCGTCTATGTAAAAGAAGGTACTTATGGGAGAAGTGAATGTAACATGAGGAAAGGTTGGTGTGCTTACATAATAGAAGAGGGGACTTTGTTGTTTAGACATAAAAAGAGGAAGGTGTGTAATTTTCTGGTTTGGATCCTCTCATTCCATCATTTCTTTATTTTCCTCCCTACTCTTTATCTCTTTTATAAATTCTTAATTTTTTTTTCTTACTTTTTCTTTAATTTTTCATATCATTCTCCTTCTTGCATTTCCAGGAGAGGATCCAATCATATAATTTCAACCACATAACCGAATAAAGTTGAATTGCAAGAAAAAAGGTATAAAGTTGAATCAATAACTATATATTTCATAAACAAAAAATATCTTTAGTCAATTATATGGTTAGGAGGATTTTGATCTTACCATATCTAATACGTATAGAAGCATTTTATAACATATTGTTAATGAAAGTTGAAATTAGCTGAGGTTGGCCGAGTTCCTTCAATTGTGATTCTCTTTATTTTGAGTGATTGACATTGAGGGAGGAATTACGTCCCTCAGTCGTAGTCGTGGGTTTCATAACTTTCATTAGACCGTTAAGTACAAATCTTTTTTGGGTTTAAGGTATACTGAGAAATGTGTGTTAACTTCCATGTTGGTGGGATTGAGGCACCCCACGTTGGGTTCAATTTCTCCTTTTTATCATGATTTTTTGATAAGGTTATTGGTGTGCTGATTCACTAGAGACTGTGTTTTCTCCCTCACTCCTCGAAGCCATCAATGGTGTTGAGAGCATAGAACATAAGTTTATCGTGTCTTTGTCAAATACCACTATGTTTTGACTCAGTTATGATCTTTTGAAGACCCATGTGTTCAACCAAATTAGTTTGTAGAACAATAACATTAATATTTTAGTTTGAGTTTCAAAGATAACAACATATTTATATTTGAGAATTGATAGTCAGATATTGTGTTTTCTTATGAAGAAAATATTATCTTATTTTTGTTCAGATGTGGTTAACACAAAGGCCCGCCGTTTGGATAAAGAACTTATACAAATGTTTATAGCATAAGAGCTTACATAGCTAGCTCTTATCCTCATCAAGCTATTTACGTTTGGATATGTATACCAAAAAGTGCTTACATAAATTTAGTGTTTGTATATGTTGCTAATAAATAATTAGAAAATGTTAATATAATTTTATTTTATTTTATTTTTTTAAAAAAAAGAATCAAACGGATAAAAAAAAGGGGAAAAAAGATAAGATAAGGTTGTAATAAAAGATAACTGTATTAAAAAAATAAGATAAGTGTCTTTATAAAAAAAAACAAGAAAAGAAAAGAAAAAGATAATTGTATAAAGAAAGGAGAAGTTTAAATAAATGGAAATAAGTAGGATTCAAAAAGGCATAATATTTTTCAAAAGCTCTGCGTTAAGCCAACGTATAAGCTAATAGTAACAACTTTTCAAAATATGGCATAAGAAGTTTATGAAATTGTGATACTCTTTTAATTGACTTATCCAAGCACCTTTACAATAGTTTATGTTTAGTAGAGAAGCAAACATAAGCTCAAAATAAACTGATCCAAACAGATCCAAAGTCAACCATATGTAGTCAACATATGGGACCGACACAAAGTAAATCTTATGTGTCAATACAAGTCAATCCTCTAAACTACAAAGTTGATCATCTCAATCAATCAACCATCTGGAGCTTAAGTTGTCCATTTGGGCTATGTAACCACCTATACTAAGTTGATAATTTGCAGTAAGGGTGCGTTTGACCCAGCTTTTTTAGTGCATATAAGCTACTTGAATACTAAAATTTTGAATAAAATATCATTCATAATTTACACGCGTTAGCACAGTAAAAAGAGCAGTAAGACAGACACATAAGTGCCCGTCTTTTCGCTAGTATGTATATATATTTATTGAAAATACATATAATTTAAAAGTAATAAAAGAAAAAAGATTGTTCATAACACGTATTTTTTTGTGGTGACATACCCATAACTTGTTAAATAAACTATTAATATGTACCTAAACTAGGGATTTAAATTGGACCCCGCAAATGGACCGGAATTGGACCCTTCAGAATAGTCGGTCATTGGACCAGGTACCGAGTTAAAAAAAAAAGCGCTACTTAAAATATAAAATAAATAAATCATAGTCATTTAAGTTGAGGAATTATCAAGAGTGTGTGTTTAGAATAAAAATAATGAGTGCATGCATGCAAACAAAATTATTTCTCTATAAATATATGAAATTGGTAGATAAATATTTTAATGAAATAGTTATCTAAAATTTGCTCTATCAATTTAATATTTAGAAAATGAGTGAGTTATCTATTAAATTCGACAAAGTCTATGCTAAATAAAATATAATTTCAAATTAAATTTAATGAAGGAGAAAACTGAGAAACGGATAAATAGTTTGAAATAAGGACAAAACTCATGTGAATTTCTTTATGCGTTTTTCATATGATTCTTAGCTAAAAATACATTTTTCATAGGTAGTTTGTTTAGGAACCATATGAAATACACCTAAGAAAATACAACTAAGTTTCTTGCTAGAATCAAAATAAGGATAAAACTTATGTGTATTTTCTTAAATGCTTTTCGTGTGGTACTTCACATAAAATACTCACAATTACCTATGATCTCTCAAATCCACAATATTTTTAAAGTTTGTTATAACCACAAAAAATGAATTTTAATTATGTGAAGAACTATACGAAAAGCATGCAAGGAAAATGCAACAAAGTTTTGTCCTTAAAATAAAGTATTTTTTAATGACAAATATTAGCAATTAGTTGTTAAAAAAGAACACGAAGTATATAAATGAATATAATAGTAATAATAGACTTATGAAGGGAAAAAAAAATAGCAATAGTAGCGGTAATTAGGGATGCCAAAAAATTAATATGCATGATATTCATGGATAAAATCGACCATTGACACAAAGTGAATAACTTAACAGATACATATAAATCAAATAAATTGATATTTTGAGTACTTTAAATTAATGGATACATATGTAAAAGTAATGGTATCTCCACATACAACCTATGATGATAATTATGATATGCAATTTGTGCAGTGGTATTTATACTATATAAAATATCGGTTTTTTAATTAATAATTGTTAATGTATTAATATAGTACATGTCTGTAACGCCCGTATTAAAAGAGTCTAGAATATTTAACACGTACGTTATAACTGATACTGGATACATTAATCATACAATACAGAAAACAACATAAGTCGGAATTTAGAGACATCTCCAGTCATATATTACATTATTTAAGCGTAGCCAGTCTAATGAAACAAATACAGTTAGTTTCATCCTGATACATGTAGCAAAATAACATAACAACAACTAGATAACATAGCATAGATCCAATAAGCACGATCAGTCCAAAGCCTTCTCCTTACCCTTGCCTCGTACAACCTGTGAACCTGAACAAAGAAGGAGTGGGATGAGACATAATGCCTCAGTGAGTTCCACCTAAATCCTAGGCTAGAGGTGACTCTGGGGGAGAGTCTATGGTCACCTCGTGTCTACAA
>Ga0228710_1002770_pt1 | contig 27787 bp, 13 predicted proteins | sample MedpolnodulmetaG_FD_177995 | JGI IMG/M metagenome (GOLD analysis project Ga0228710, IMG submission 177995) | Root nodule microbial communities from Medicago polymorpha collected in Santa Monica, California, United States - pink nodules | ecosystem: Host-associated > Plants > Roots > Nodule... | reverse complement strand
ACAAAATATTTCCTTAAAAAAAAGTGTACAAAATATCGTCAAAAAAAAGGCATGAAATTGGTTAAAAAAAACGTGTACAAAATATTGTAAAAAAAAGGCATGAAATTAGTACGATTAATTTTTCTAGTATTGTGTACAAAATATTGTAAAAAAAAGGCAAGAGGATAGCAAAAAAAAAAGACAAGAGGATAGGAATGAAATTAGTGCGATGCATTTTTTTAAATGGAATTTGTTAGGTTAAGTTACTGTTAACCTAATACAGCAAATGAGCGGGAAAATATTAGGTTAAATTGTTGCAGACTTAACAAAATTAATAAACAAGGATAAGTAACGTAACATAATAGGTTAAGTATAGCGAGACGGGTAAACATTTATAAGTAAGAGATTAGGTTAAGTATAGCGAGACGGGTTAACGGTTATTCCTTTCCAAAAAAACAGCTTATAATTAGGAACATAATTTTATTTTACTTTAGATAAACATTAAATGCAAAAGGGTTAACATTTAGAAATAAGAGATGACATTTTGCATAAATTAAATCTAGGGTTAATATAGTAAAGTCATGCGAAAAAATTAGGTTAAATCTAGGGTTAATATTGTGTCACGGGTTAACAATTAGAAATAAGAGATGACATTTTGCATAAATTAAATATAGGATTAATATAGTAAAGTCACACGAAAAAATTAGGTTAAATCTAGGGTTAATATTGCGTTACGGGTTAACATTTAGAAAGAATAAGAAATGACATTTTGCATAAATTAAATCTAGGGTTAATATAGTAAAATCACATGAAAAAATTAGGTTAAATTTAGGGTTAATATTGCGTCACGGGTTAACATTTAGAAATAAGAGATAGGGTAATCAGTTTTGTTTAGGTTTCATAAAAAAAAAGGGACGATTTTCATAAAAAAAGAAAAGGGTACGATTTTCTTTTGTTTTTAATAAAAAAAAAAAAATAGGTTTGTGTTATTTTTCATAAAAAATAGGGTAATTAGTTTAGTTTAGGTTTCATAAAAAAAATAGTGGACGGTTTTCTTTTGTTTTTAATAAAAAATAGGTTTGTTTTGTTTTTCACAAAAAATAGGAGTCAATTTTCTTTTGTTTTTAATAAAAAATAGGTTTGTTTTGTTTTTCTTAAATAAACAGGGTAATTAGTTTAGTTTAGGTTTCATAAAAAAACGGGGGATGATTTTCTTTTGTTTTTAATAAAAAATAGGTTTGTTTTTTTTTCATAAAAAATAGGGTAATTAGTTTAGTTTAGGTTTCATAAAAAAATAGGGGACTATTTTCTTTTGTTTATAATAAAAATATAGGTTTGTTTTGTTTTTCATAAAAAATAGGGTAATTAGTTTAGTTTAGGTTTCATAAAAAAATAGGGGACAATTTTCATAAAAAAAAAATAGGTTTTTTTTGTTTTTTAATAAAAGGAAATAATAGGAGGATCTGTTTATTTTGCAGAAAAATTAGGAGTATTTGTTTATTTTGATTAGGGGCGTAAGTGGTTCGGACAAAACCAACGAAACCGAAAATCCAAACCGAAAAATTATCCGACCTTGTTTGGTTCGGTTTGAAACTGATCCGAACCAATTGGAACCGATCTAGTTTGGTTGGGTTCATGGTTTTTGATTTCGAGATCCGTGAAACCGATGAACCAATCTGATGATAACTACACTCCTTATTTTACTAATATTATCCTACCTCACATAAACTTATGGTTAGGCCCAAAATTAAACAAAATGTTTTTTAATCCATTTATTTTCTCTCATCTTCATCTCATCTCGTCAGTTGACGATTCACGTTGGAGTTGGATTGATTTAGTTTGGATGTTTTTATTTAATTTCATGATGATTAAATTTCAGAATGTTTTAATTTCAGTTTGCATATATTTGTTATTTTGACTATGTTTTAATTTTAGGATGTTGTTTTTGGAATTTTTGTGTTTGTTGATGAATGATGTATGTATGGATCATGAATGATTAAAATATTTGAGTTTGATGAAGTGGTTTTTGAAGAATGATGGATGAATAAATCTTGGATCATGTGTATGAAATATTGAGTAAGGTTGGTTATAAAAAGTTGTTTGAAAAATAGAGAGCTTGAATAAACAAAATATGAAATACAATTATACAAAGATCTATGAAATATTTTGTGAGAATATGAATTTTTTTTTTAATTGTATTTTTAAATAAACCGATTAACCGAACCAAACCAATTAGTTTGATTTGGTTTCTTTTTTGAAAAACAATGAAAACCGAACCAATCCTAACCGATGAAGGTTTCATCGGTTCAGACATTTTTTTGACTGAAAACCAATCCAAACCGAACCGTTACACCCCTAATTTTGATGGAGCGATTTGTTTATTTTGATTTTCATAACGATTAACATTTTGTTTAAATAAAATAGGGTTATTATAGTAAAATTAAGCAGAAAAATTAGGGTAAATCTAGAGCAAAATATTGCTTAAGGGTTAACTTTAAGTAATAAAAGATATACAAATGTGATAGATCGTTTTGGGCTAGCTTCTTATCCTTACAATTTTACCCTTCCTTTAAATCATTTAATTTACTATTTTATCATTTTTAATAGTTTAAAAATATGGTAAAATTGCATGCATAAAAAAGCTAACCCCCTTTATATATTGTTATTAAAAAAATAAAAATCTCCTTTTTATATATTGTTATTAAAAAATAAAACTCTTATGATGTGTTTGGATGGGTGAATGTTTTGAGAAAATGTAATGTTTTGAAGGAATCACAATACTTCGAGGTAAATTTCATTGTTTGGAGAATAATTTGAAGAATTCTCAAAATGATGGAAATTTATGAAGTATTTTGTTCAAGTTAAATTTAGAGAATTTCAAATGACACCTAAAAGTTAAGAATTTCAAAAAATTTCATTGTTATAATTTTTTCAAATTTTGCATTTTGGTCCTCAAATTTTCAATTTGACCCCAATAAATTTTCAAAAAAATTGCAAATTGACCCCTCAAAAATTTTGAAATTACAAAATTGACCCCTAATTTCAATTTTCAAATTTGGCCCAAAAAATTAAAATTTATAAAAATTGCCCAAAAATGACAGCAATGAATTTTTTTTATTACTTCATCCAAACAAAAATATTGAGAAATGAAAGTAATTTGATTGAATCATTTAAATTGCCTGGAATTCTAAATTTTCCAATTACCTCATCCAAACACACTCTTATCCTCTCTCAATTTAACCCAAAAGAACGTACGACAAAATAATGCTAGCAACACTTACTTTTTAACACTCTTTTCTAGCACTCACCCAATCATAAACATACTTCCTTTTCTCCTCACAAACTCGTAAAAATTAACACTGCATGGTTACGACATGGTCACGAATTAAACTCCCATTTCTCTTCAGAAACGCAAACCCCCAATCCCCATGGTTACGAATTCCAGCACTTCTCTCTTACGTACAAGGCACTTCTCTCTTTCTTTCTCCTTCGATTTCTTTCTCCTATTCCTAGTTACCTCAATTTTTATTCTTTATTTTTTATGCAAACAAAGTGTTCGACAAAATTCCTCACAGAATTGTTTTTCCTATTACAAAGAATAACTTACTTGAATACAATTTCTTACAATGTTACAATGTATAATTTTTGTTGAATACAATTTTGGGAGAATGATTAATTTTTATCCCAAGAAAATAGTCAAGTGTGCCTAAATTCTTTTAGAGAATTCTGAATGAAATAGAGACTAGAGTTTGAATGATAGCTTTAGAGCCTCCTATGATGATTATATCAACATACACCGGTAGAAAGATCAGTAAGTTTTGGTATGAAGATTAAAGAGAGATGGATTACATTTGCTTTATTTAACACCAAATTTAAGTAATTCAGCCTTTAGTCTTTCAAACCACGCTATGCAGAGCCTGTTTGAGCCTATTGAGAGCTTTGTGTAGCGTACAAACAAGTGAATTATTACTTGATTCAAAGCCGTGGCTGAATCATATAAACTTCATTAAATATTGTTGATGTTTTAGTTGTTGAATTGCCCAATTCTTCGTCACTGTAAGAGTGAAAACAATCCTCACAGTTACTAGTTTCACAACTTTTGATGGAACCCCTTTGCAACCAGAAATGCTTTATACTTATTAATACTCCCATCAGGATTCTCCTTGACCCCGAAAACCAACTTGCAATCTATAGCTTGCCTATTAGGAGACTAGAGACCAAGTATTATTTGCTAGTAAGGCATTATATTCAGTATTCATTGCAAGATGCCATTTTGGGTCCTTGAGTGTTTGTTTGTGACTTGGGTTCGATGTGAGTAAGAAGGAGACTGGGTTGCAGAATACCAAGTTTGACTTTGGTGTTTATAGAGTGAGTGTTTTGAGGGTGAATACGATGCGGCTTAGGTGGTGAAGTAGCAACAAGGAGAGGTGTGGGTGTATTTGGAGGGGAACTGGAAGGTGACAATTTAGTGAGAGGAGTAGGATTTAATATGTTGCTAGCAGAATTATTTGGTTCAGAAGGAGAATTATTGTTGCTAGCAGACTTTAAATCCTAACCAGCAGAAGGACTAGAACAGTAAGAATTAGATATAGGAGGACTGGAAATAGGACTCATTCTTCTGGCACCAGTGGAGTGTAAGAATCAGTATTGGTTGTTCACGGTGCTTCGGTGTGGCGTAGGCGGAGTCTTTGCGGCGGTGGAGAAAAGCACCTGCAAGCACGTTAGATGAATATTGCAATAGAAATTTTGAGTTTGTTATTATGAAATCTGACATTTATATAAATGCCAAGAGTTGTGACAGCTGTAAATATCTGACAGTTGTTATCTAATCTAACTATAATTTGCTATACAAGCATAGTTTTAAAACTCGGTTCGGCCATTGACTTGGTAGGGGTACTGAGTCACTGGGTCAATGGTTGAACCATTGAGTCATTGGTTGAACCGCATGACTGAACCGGATCAACTCGGATGACTCGGTTAGATAACTCGGTCTTGAGATTAAATTTATATAGGTATTTAACCGGATTGAATCGGTGACTTGGTCACTTTAAAAACTAAAATAATGACACCTGTAAAATAAAAATAAATATCCAACAATAATAATTTCATAAAACTAAAATAATGACCCGGTCTTCATAACAAATTTTTTTTTAAAAAAATCATGACACTTAAATATAGCAAAGTTTAGTTAACAAAAGCCTTTGCAATTTCGATTCTTTAAATATAATAATTACAAGTCAGAATTGTTCACATTCCATTGTATGCTGTGTTGGTTTGGTGCTATGTCCAAGACTTCCTGCGCCTCTGTTAGATCCTCTCTGACTGCAATTTTCAATTTTTGTAAAAAAAATATATTTATTAACCCTTGCTTTGACCCGTCCGGTTCACTATGACCCGCGGTTCGCCGAGTTTCGCCGGTTTTGACCGGTTCACAACGGTTCATACCGGTTTAGTTACTTAAGCGATCCAGTAACCGAACCGGACCGGTTACCCCACCGGTTCACGATTCAACCAGTTCGACCGGCCGGTCCGGTTTTTAAAACTATGTATACAAGTATCACTAAGGAGTCTAAGATAACTTACAAATATGACAAGATGATGCATATGATATATGCGCACCACCATGAGGGGGGAGTGTTGCGATATTTAAAAGTTGTGACAGTTAAGTTTTATATTCACTATTTATTGTATTGATTAATCTTTCTTATATAAATGTACATTCTCCTCACATAATATGGTATATTAAACATATTTTCAATCTTAAAAATGTTTAGTTATATTTTTTCATTTCTTTTGTTTTTTGGGTTGTTTTGTTGAATATAAGAGATTGGTTGAGATATTTTATGTTTTTATTTTTATTATACTCAATCTTCAATTTGACTAAAAAATTTCTCATGTGATCAATTAGGTGACTGAATCCGTGTTGACAAAAAAAAGGTAGAAATGTCATCAATTGCAAATAATAACAGGTTTACTATATCTCACAGTGACTTCTACTTTAAGTATTTTCATTTACTTTCTCTTTGCAAAATTTCTATTATTTTGTTGATTCTCGTGTAACATTTTCCTTATTCAACGCTAATACACATTGTCTCAATCTTTTACAGAATATGGACAAAATTTTACAGAATATGGACAGTGACTTTGGCCTTTATATCAATTATCAGTATTTTCATCTCTACCATCTATATGGCTTTCTTCAAGGAGTCGTCTGTGCTTTTAGTAATAGATACCGCCATGAATGGAATTTTTATGATGGACTGGGTTCTTGGCTTTTTTGTTGCTTACAAATATGATGTGACTCATTCACAAATAGCATGGAATTATCTTGTGAGGAACTATTCGGTCTTAGACTTAATTTCTTCAGTTCCGGTACAAGTTTTCAAATTGCTACCCAATCAGAACACGGTGGTATACGCCGTACTCTGGATTCGCTTTTGGCGTCTAAAGAAACTTCTAGCTTGGACTTCAAAGTAAGTGTTGTGACTTATATAATTTTATAATTATTAGCAATTATTGAGTTTTATAATTATGACTAGTATTTCAAAAGTGATAGAGGACGACCTAGGAAAACTATAAGAGGTTTTATAATTATCTCTAATAATGAGGATAGGAGTTGGAAGAAAAAATATGGAACTTAGATACTATCCCTAGACATCAAACATTCCTATGGAGGATGATGAATAATTCTCTTCCTGTCAGGGATGAATTGATAAAAAGAGGCATTAACTGCTCTATGATATGCCTCAGATGTAACAGGAGTATTGAAACCATTAACCACATAATGATGCAATGCATAAAAGCTAAGATATGGTTTGGATGTAAGCTCAACATCAATCTTGGGGATAATACATTAGATTTTAAGGATTGGGTCAATTTTATGATAAATAATTTGGACAAAGAGAACTAAGTTATTTTGCAGCGATTGCAAATGGAATATGGATGGCTAGAAACATGCAAGTCTATGAGAACTCAGACATACCAGAGGAGATGACAATACTGCAAGCAGATCTCAGCATCACTAACTTCAAAAAGGCTACCAATCAGATCTGGAATCTGCACCAAAACCACAGTAATGCTTGTTTGCTTAATAACCCTGGCACAAAAAGGCAGCATAATAGAGATCAGCGAGGTAAAAGGAAAAAACCTCAGTCTAGAACTATTAAAATGAATACAGATGCAAGCTTACACGAAGATGGTACCTGGGGTATGGGAGCTGTTGCTCGTTTGATGATGACGGTGAGATCCTGGCATCGGCGACATGGAAGTCTAACGGGCGGAGGCAGTGGCTCTCTATAAGTGAACCTCGCGGTGGAATGACGCTTTCGGACAGTGGAATTTGAAGGAGATAGTGAAACTTTGATGAAAATCATGAGAGGAACCCTTGATATTCCCAGAACATATGTTGGTAACATCGTGTTTGGCATCAAATGTAGATTATCCTTGTTTGAAATGGCCACTTTTAGTCATACAGGTAGACTTAGCAACAAACTGGCCCATGTTTTGTCTCAACATGCTTATGTTGAACCTGATAGAATTTGGATAGAGGATTTACCAACGGCTGCCATGTCCCAATTAGTATCTGACCTTAACAACTAATCCAATTCTTTCCTTTCAAATAAATAAATAAGTTTCCAAGAGAGAATTAGAGATAAGTAAATAACCTTTTTTTTACAAAAAGTGTACAGTTATCACAACTTAGTTATAGTATTTTACAATGATGTTATGTATACAAGTTTACCCAACATCAAGGGATGTTATGTATTTTACAAAACTGACATGTGTCGGTCACCGTACATAGTTGGGATACACTAATAACTAAGCTAGGCTAACTAGACACTTTTAGTCAAAAAAAAGTTTAAAAAATATTATTTTTTTCAAAAGTAAAAAACTGACAGGGCACCGGTGAAAGCCGGAGCACCGATGACTCATGGCGGCAGACCGACGGTGGTCTGATATCTAGACAGTGCTGCGATAAATTTATAATTTTAATTAATTATAAAATATTTTAAAACAATTGCTTTATGTCTTTTTTCTTTCAATAATAATACATAAGTGGGCCTCAAAGCCTTTCACACTAATCCTGCAAATAAGTAGAAAAATAGTGGGCTGGGGCTAAAAATATTATCTCCACAAGGAGGCCTGAAATATAGTGTTCTTGGTGGGGGCGGCTTATAAAGTTGAGCTTTATAATTTGGGGTTTCATTGACAGGTAACCTTCAGCTTCTATATAAAGCTACTTGTAAATGTTTCTATTCATTCAGTGAGAATCAGAAATTGATAAAAAAAAAAAGGTGGTTAGAAATCTTCTATGAATTTTACATTGTGAAATACAAAGTCATTCTAAACTGTTGAACTTTGTATCCAGAGCAAGGCTCAAAGTCCTTTTTTTATGGGCAGTTCAGCCGACGTCAAGTCTTACCCCAGTTAATTTTTCAGTATGTTATTCATACAAAAGAAAAAGAGAGAATTGTATCTTATGTGGTCATCACCAAATGAGATACGTGCCACACCATCGTGACCAAACAATGTCGGTCTACCCTCGTCTGAAACCACGACGTTAAATACTCCTTAAAGACTCTAGATTATGATTTGTGTCACAAACATGTTAGGGTGTCTTTTCCAATACTACCAATAAAAGATCCAAGTCTTAATTTAATACTGTGGACTTTGATATTTAAGGTCTTAGATGTGTATCTACAAATTTAGGATATTAGTACACTATGAGAGTGTTTCATTTTTTATGAATATTTTATTTTTGTTTATTTTATGATAAAATTTTCTTTTTTGTACAGGATGGAAGAAACCCCAAACCCAATATGTTGCTTTTGGATTCGGTGTGTGAAGCTTGCGAGTGTAAGCATTTGACATGTATTTGGCATATTATGTTTATCAAATTTTAAAATAGAATAAGATTTATTGACAGAAAATAGACTAACAATATATCTGATATTTATATAGCTTGTCCTTCTTTATATACACTTGTGGGCATGCATGTTTTACCTACTTGCTTCAGCCGACGTTGACGCGCAGCTGTCGTGGACCAAAGGAAGGGAAATTTTTTTTAAGCTAGAGTTATGGAGAAGATATGTTACTTCTGTGTATTTCGTCACAACGATATACTCAACTGTTGGCTTCGGCGACTTTCATCCATCGACTGATAAGGAGATGATTGCTTATCTAGTCTATATGGCTCTAAACATGGGTTTTGGAGCTGGTTTGTTTGGACAGTTCATCAGTTTGGCAGTCAAAACGACTAGGCCTACAGACAAATATGTGAGTAATATTTTCACCAATTTGGTATGTAGAGGCCGTTGGGTGAAGTTTTTTATCGTTTTCATATCCTCTCTTTCCTATTATCTTTTCTACCACAAACTTATTGTGTTGATTTCACCTTTAATGCAATAAAATCAGCGTACATCAAAGGCAGGAAAAGGAAGGCGACGCTTTAGGTTGTATGCCAAGAGAAAAGGTACATACTTGTCATGTTGTTTCTAGTTAAACTATAATTATGATTATCAAGTAAATTACAATTTAATCAATGAATTTATTCTATAAAAAAAAGTATATAAATTCAAGTCAATATTTTGACATTTGGTATGGTTTGAATATTGGAGAAATTAAATAACTTGGTTTATACAACAACAACAACCAAGCCTTATCCCACTAAGTGGGGTCGGCTACATGGATCAAAGTACGCCATAGCCCATAGTGTTCTATCCTAAACCATATTTGGATCAAATAACTTGGTTTACAATGTATATTATTGAAAACCAAGTGATTGAGCACAAGTAGTTAATGAGCTTTCCCTATAACAAATTTTAAAGAGAACCTGAGTTCGAGTTCGATTACTAGGGATTAATAGGGCCCGGCTGAACTCCGGATTACTAGGGCCCGTCACAACATCTTTCTAGCAAAAAGTGGAGGAGGAATCAATATAACTAGGGCAAGGTATACTAAAACGTCCTCGGACAAAGACCTGGATACAAAGCAATTCAGATAAAAGAGAAATTGATAGCCTTTGTATCAGTAGTAAAGTGAGAGGTTGGAAGATCTTAAAGTTGTCCCTGGTTCTTTTCTTAATAAGAATTAAGAATGCAATGCACAATAGGTATGGCTATCAAGGACAGGAAAAGAATAAAGAGAAGGGACGTGATACAATAAATCAGAAACAAATGAAATTCTTAAGAGAAAGATATGGTCTATTACCTGGTGAGAATTCCAATAATTTCAATCTACATATTTGACCACTGACTAACATCGCCGGCCATTTCAACCACCGGAGCTTTGCGCTTTCATAAACAAAAATGATTTTAGAATGTCTCAAATTGAAAATTCATAAGAAAACGCAAAGGAACATCGATGTACTTACTCCAATCCAAAACCCAACTAAGGATATTAACAGATCTGGAAGATGGAGGAAGCGTCCGATCTGGTTTGTTTAAAGTGTGTTGTGTTTCAACCACGCGTGCGTGCGTGTTGTACTTCACAGCCAGTTATGTCTTTTTTGTGTTTTGTTTAACTTAGTACGCGTGTGTGACCAATGGGAAATTAGGATTAGAACAAATTGAAAATTAATAGGAGTATTAATTTAATTTAATTATTTGAATAAAAATGATAAAATTGGATTATTATTTTTTTCTACTAATTTGTCCACCCTCACTTCAAAAAGACTAAGCTACCCTTATGTTTTATTTCATATTACGTTACGTTGCATTTGTGTGCGTTTCAACTTGTAAGTGCAGGTGCTTCTTCTCTCTCTGGTAAGAAGGATGGTGACTTTGATTGTGCCCCGGTAATCCATTTTATTTCAATATATTCATGTTTTCAATTTAAGAAAATAAGATTTGATTTTTAAATTGTGATTTTTGTGTGTTTCCTTTTGCAGGGTGCTGGACTCAAGAATATAGACAATACTTGTTTTATGAATGCAGTTTTACAAGCTTTTACTCACATTGTGCCTCTGCATAGTGGTCTTCTACATCCTGATTTAAAGTCCCATCATTGTCTCCGTAAGCATTTTTATTTATTTATTTTTTAACATCAAGATTTTGATTTTTGGAAATGGGAATTGTTTGATTTGATTCTCAGGTGCTACTGAGAACAGATTCTGCATTCTTTGTGCGCTGCAAAACCACTTTACCAAAGCTGTACATCCTCAGAGGCACACAGTCGATCCTTCTGAGCTTTATAATGGATTGCAATGTATCCTTTTTTTTTTCTTTTTCTTTTAGTGTTGTTAATTGTGAAAACTTATTTATCTATCTATTAATTAAATGTACTGTGAATTGTGATCCATGACATACATGCAATAGCTTTCATGCCTAAGTATGAAGAGGGTAAGCACGAGGATCCACACGAGTTCATGATTGAAGCCTTGACTGCACTGAAAAAATGCTTGCCACCCTACGATAATCTAATTGATAACACATTTGGGGGTATTATTGTTGAGCAGGTATGATGCGCATTAATCCTATTCTTTCCCTTGTAGTTTAATTTTAAATTATGGTCAGTATTTATGTTTCAGAAAAAAATATATGATCAGTATTTACATTGCACAGCATTTAAAGGAATGTCTAGAACTACAAATTAAAGCATTTAAATTGTACAGTGATTCTTTGCATTCTCAAATTCATACAATGGATACAACTATAATTACAATTAAGATTATAAACTATTACCATGACATTGTTGATACTGAAATTATGCTGATTGTAGATAAGTTTGGCTTAGCATGCCACAATTGTAATTGTGATAAGAAAACCATGTTTCTTTGTGCTTTTGTTATTCTCAGATTATTTTAATTATACACTTTTTTTATGTGTTTTTTTCAGCTTCGATGTTGCTCCTGTGAAAAGACTGGTGAAAAAGGAAACTGGGAAGTGTTTGATCTGAGTTTAGGCATAAGCAATGCAGATGACATTCAGACGGCCCTTGACATTTACCTCGGTATCACAAAGATTAACGGACCTTGTAGCATCTGCAATAAGCAAGGAATCCTTGAGACTCAGTATTGGCTTCGAGAAGCTCCTTCTGTTGTCGTAATTCATTTAAAAAGGTTTGTGGTTGACCCTGATAGTCAAGAATGTCACAAAGATCCCAAGACTGTTGGCTTCGAGATGGATTTGGATATGAAGCCATATGCCTTAAAGCCCTCCGATAGAAATGTAAGCTTGGAATTCATTTTACGCTTTCATACATTTTTTCAAGTTTTGGGCTTGTAGGTAAATCAATTTTGTTCCAATCATGGTTTTTAATTGTGGTTTTTATGTTGCAGCCACAATTGCATTTGTGGACCGCAATTTAAAACCACTGTTCTGATTTCTCCATTTCAATTCCACATTGTTTGACTCGTTTTTTATTTAACAGGGAGATTGGAAATATGATCTATGTGCCATTGTTGAACACGTAGGAGCTTCAGTTAATTCAGGGCATTACATATGCTATGTTCGTTGTGCTGGAGATCAATGGTATTCGATGAATGACGCTGTGGTAATGGAAAATTCTTTCTGTAGGCTAGATTAACCCTTTTTACCTGTTTATATGGTTTTTGTTTGAAATTAAAAAGTAATAGTATTTGATTAATGCCTGCCACTTTTTCAAAATTTTAAGTGGCACATAATTTAAACCTTACTAGTAATTTACTACATTAAATGACTACCTTTAATTTTGTCAGAGGTTTCTTTTTCAGATAGATGATTGTGCTTATTTAATGAATGTTTTGTCAATTTTGTTGTTATTTATAAGTTCAAATGTGAATTATTCTCAGGTGACTAAAGTTTCTGAGGAAGCAGTCATGTCCAAAGAAGCCTACCTTTTGTTTTATTTACGGAAAGATACACCCTGGTTCTCTAGTCAGGAGGTGCTGAATTACGCAAATAAGGTTGAACTGTCAACACAAGCTACTGCTTCAAAGAAAGGGGTAATAATATTGGTTTATTGCAATTCAGTTACTTTATGTAAAATAAAACTGTGAATGAACTAATAAATTGCCCTAATGTGTCTCTCTCAATTGAACGTATATACTCAATTTTAAATGCCAATTTATTTTATGATCATAATAATGCTACATATATGGTATGGCTGATTTGCTATGGCTTTAAAAATTCCAACGCTTGCTTTCAATGGTTTTTTTTTAAGCAATTACTTCCAATGGATGACATTATATATATTGTGTATGACAATGAAAAAGCAGTTGAGCATGTCAATTATTGACATTAACCAGCTGAGTTGTTGCTTGGGAATCAGAAAGGAAGAATAACCTAAGGTATGCAGTTTTTAAGGTTTAGTTTTTTTACTATCACTATGGTGTCAATTAAAAGTTCTCTCTTCTTTATCATATTCTGTTGAAATAGAATAACCCAAACTTTTATTAGAGAGAAACTTAGGAGAGTGCAAGTACTTTGAAAAAATTGAAATATTTTTATTTTATGTAGTTTTGGAAGTTTAATTTTTCTTGAGTCTTTCTTTTTTATGTAGTTTTATTTTTCATGATATATTACATTATAAGAATATTGAATTTTCTTTTTAGGGATTTCTACTACAACAAGAACAAAAGGTAAAATTTGTATTTCCTAATTTAGCTCACCACTTTTATGAATCAAATGTTGTGTTTGGGAGTAAGGTTGTGAAAAAAGGGAAAACCAGAAAAGAAAATTTTTGTTTGTGTTGTCATGAGTTGAATTTGGGAGAATGGCTGCAAATATTTGAGCTGATTTATAAGTCTAAGTTGGTTATTTTAATTTGTTGCAGGATATTTTACTAGTGGCACGTTGGGATCAGATGAGGAGGCGGTAGCTAACAATGAACAAGGAGGGAATGATAAATGATTTAGGCATTGAACTTATGTAGGTTTGGTATATGGAATATTGAACTTTGGTGCCATCTTCATAAGTCGAGATCATAAAGTTGGGTCGTGTGTTAATATACGTATACTTTGTTGGATTTGACATGTTGATTGATCATATGTATTTTAAGTGTACGTAGCAAACAACAAGCTTTTTGTTAAATAGAGCTTAGCTTAGAGCAATTTGTGAGGATGCACTCTATTATGCAGTGCTAGGTTATTAGCAAAATTTGATAAGTTGAAGCGTTCCCACCATGATCTACTATAGGTCATTGGTTTACATAAAAAATTATGTGTTTTCTCTCATTTCTACTACTTTGACCCTTCTATTCTAACTCCTTCTATTCTTACATATATCAAATGCCATAAATAAGTTGGCATTTTGTAATTGACCCTTCTATTCTAACTCCTTCTATTCTTACATATATTAGTTTCACAAATAATCAAAACCAATGTAACACTTTAAGTTGATCGAACCTGAAAATACATTATTTTGATAATACATTATTCTGACATTTGCTATAAAATAAAAATACACATCCTTCAAAAATAAAAATACATATTTGAATATCGTAATTGCATGCTGAATTCAAATGATCCCCACAAATCATCTAAAGGAAGAGTCCCCCTTGGACTTATTAAAGGGTCTTAGTCAGACAAGTTTCATTTTTCCTTTGTTTTTTGCTATAAAAAAAAAAATTGAAGAAGAAGAAATAAAAATTATTATTATTATTATCCTCTACTAGGCATGAATTGAAGCTCGCAATGTATCGCATGATTAATTGACAATAGCACATACATATCCTTTACTCTTTTTCTTAATTGACCAAATCAAAATCTAATTATAGTTGCAAATCCACACTGAAAATATGGAAGGTAACCTAATAATAAGATCAAATTAAATACGACGCCAAATTGTTTTTCCGAACGTGAAGCTAGCTAGGATTCTTTGTGGCCTAATCCGTTTAGTAGTATGAAGGATGCTTGAACTCAATTGTAAGAAGTGCAAAAGTAATTTCATCTGAGCTCATGATTAACTACTATACTAAGTATTTCAAAGAAACTAGAGGTTCTGAGTTTAAATTTGAACAAACCCAAAATATTAATCTAACAACTAATTATAAATAATTGTCATTAAAACAAAGGCATTTTTTATGGTACACTCGAAAATTTTGAGTGTACCGGTACATCCGTGTATTTAAATGAATAGTTTAATGATTTATTTTCTTTAAAAAAAAATATTTTCTATCATTTATAATTATAATAGTTATATTTTATTTTTCAAAAGTGTCGGCAAAGCAAAATTCAATTTTTTTAAATTTTTATTACTCATAATAGTGAATATTGATTATTTTTTTAATAAAATGTTAAAAACTTTAGTATAATTCTTATAAAAAATGAAATAATGTTTTTTCTTATGGGATAATATTTTCTAAAATATAAAAGTCGATAAATATCTCTTTATTACATAAAATTTTTGGTTAACTTTTAGATTTATGAAACAGGTGTACCGTAGAACCTCCCTAAAACAAACTAGTAATTATACTAAATAAAGGAAAAGAAAAGTGATATTCTTACATAGCTGTTGTTGTATTTCTACTTAAAGATGTAGTGCAAGTTGAACAATATATGAAGTGGACAAATTCATTTAATTACAAAAGATAATTAAGGAGGGTCGGAAATTAATGTGATTAGCATGTCAACAGAGAAGTTGGTGGGGCCAATATGGATGAGAAACGTGTTGAGACTGGTTTATAAGTTGATAGTGGGTCCAACATTAGGCCCACATAAGTTTCCCACTAGGCACAGTGACTCCAGGTGTTGCAAAAGTTAAGACTTGGCCTTTGCGTTGCATTTTCTGTGAATCAACTGAGCATACTGCTCCTTCCGACATAGTAGTTGACTAAATCATTGTTTCACATTTGTGGATGGGATCATGATAGGTGTAATTCATGATTTATCAACTATGCAAATATAACAATAAATTCAATTATATAGTATGATCGAAATCACATTTCATAAAAGAAGAAAGAAAAGAAAAAGATAGATTAAAATCACAGTTACAAGTACCATTGATGTGTAAGACCATGTTTTAGTTAAAAGGTCTAAGTTGAACCAACGGAAAGAAAAAAAAAACATTCTACTCAAAGAAAACACATACATATGTTTCATGCATTATTCCTGGGTTAACATGCATAAAATAAAATAATAACTGAAGATAAAAAAAAAATATTGCCTACAATTTTATTTTGTAAAAAAAGTACTGCAAATTATTAGAGGTCAAATCCAATAAATCTAAGAACAAACTTTTTTACTTTTTCATTTAAAAAAATTAAATTCAAAATCTTATTTAAGTGAAATCAAACTTTCTTTGTTAGATGAACCAGGTTTTAATTAACAGTAATCACAAACACAAAATAAGGGGGGAAAAATAACGCAGAGCTAACCAATCTTTTTTTTGTGGTAGCTGGAATTTGAATATCAGACATTTCATATATTATGCATTGTCCATACCAACTGAGTTAAACTCACGAGGACAGAGCTAACCAATCTATCAATACCTTAACATATAGGAGTATTTTTTTTAATACTATTTCTTTTAAAATAAATAAAAACAAATAGTCTTCAAATATATTCTGTGTAATAGTCATAAAGTTAGCCTCTTATTTTAATAATTTTACACATAAAATATGAAATGAATTTATGAGTTGTAACTGTGAGAGATATAAAGTAGTTTGGTGGTTGGGGTGGAGGGAGTTAAAAAGTAGAAGGATAAAAGAGGTTGTAGGTTCAACCCCATCACAATAAAATTCTAATGTTAACAACCAACATATAAATATTGTAATTTTCCTAAAAAAGAAAATATTAATATTACTATTAAAAAAGTATATGTGTGTGGTTCTGTGAGTTTAATTTAATTGATAGAAGTACAACCCCTTTTCTTCTTCAAGGTGGCACCGGCGCCCCAGCTAATCCTATTTTCTTCTTCGGCACTACTAATCTATGTTGTGTGACAGTGTGAAGGTCATTTGAGTTGTGTGATTAATCAGGTGTTGCTATTGTTGTTTGAATTAAAATTGCATGTATATATTGTGGATAGTCTTTTTTCTAATTATCAGGACACTCATAACTGATGGTACTCAATGAGTTATAGTTTTGCTGCTTTCCTTGCATTTTGGTTTCATGCTATATTATATTTTGATGTTGCAGACACTCATTTTGCTGATTAATCGGGTCGATGGAAGAAGGAGAATTAAGTCAGGCACAAGAGTTATATTCTTGACCTTGAATTTGGAAAAATAATAATTTTTGTTTTTTAACAAATCAAAATGGTATATTTTCCTCAAACCAAAAGCAATTCACTCCGCACAAGGTGTGTTAAAAGTGGTGAATTACTCAATGTATGTTACAAAAAGGAGGCACTTGACAAGAGGTCGCCGGTAACCAAAGGACAAAGCCAAAAAATTACATGACACCCATACAAAGTAGTGGATGTCGCCACCAATCATGGTAACAAAAAGCAAGTGGTGTATGATTCGACGATAACCATAAATAAGAATTCAGCTTAATTTTTTCAAGGATGTTGTAAGGATCAGATACCGCATTTTCGAAGACCCATTTGTTCCTCTCATTCCATATTGCACAAGTACAAGCAAGCCAAATAACAATGTGTAAATATGAATTAGATCGGGGCATACTCGCCATGTGAGTAAACTGAAGGAAATGGTTAGCAATCGATCCAGGCATAACAAAATCAATGCCAAGCCAGTTGCACACTAAATACCAAACTATCCCAGAAAGATCGCATCCAATGAATAAATGATTCGCTGTCTCAATGTTACCACAACCTCCGACACATAATTGTCCATCAGTTGAAGAACACCTCTTCTCTCCAAATTAGTTTTAGTTGGAATTTTGTCCTGCAAGAGACGACAAGTAAACAATGAAGCTTTAGACGGAACACTCTTATGCCACACCATGAAATTTGCGCCCTTGTTCATCGGCTCTTCGAAAGAAGTTAAAAATCTGTAAGTCCCACGAACCGAATATCCATGAATAGTTATATTATTAAGCTTAAAATTATGCATGCATTTGAAAAATAGTTAAATATCTTCAAAGATCTCAATATTGTAAAGCTTGATTCTAATTCATCTTTTAAAATATATATCTAACGCCTTTTAATTCTACAAATAGAATTTAACCATCAAGATCATTGGAATATCATGTTTAAGATTTTTCCTTTGAAATACCATCTTGCTTAAGGAAATTTCAAGATGTTTGGATAATAATTTTAAGTTGTTATCGCAAAATAATTTAAGCTTTTCAACACTAAACAAAAATCTAAAAGTACTTTTTATGTCTATCATTTAAATCATTTCATTAAATAAGCTCATTTGATTCTAAAAACAAAAATTAATAAATTTTAAATGATTTTCAGCCGACTCTATGATTATTATTTGATTTTAACTGAATTTTTATTATAGTTTTGCTCCTATGAACAAAACTTACATTCAAAATTTAGTTCATTGACCATTTTTCCAAGACTAACAATAGTATTTGCAAGTTCATATTTGTATATTTTTCCAAGCATTGAACTACATCTTTTATTAGTTTTATTGTTGCATCAATACACATGTTTTTTCTTCTTATTTTGTTTGAAAACGTTTAACTTTTGTTATTATTTTTTTTTTATTAAATAACATTCATAATTAATTCTTTTGCATATTATGGTGCTGAAATTTTAAAATTTGAAATGATGTTCTCGTAATCTGAAATTGAATTGAGAGATAACCAAAACATATAAATATTTTTATAATTAGAGATTAAATTTGGATAATATTGATTGAGAATTTAGTTTTAAACTTAATTCAAAATTGAGAATTTTTCTTTTGATTTAGAAGTTTAATTGTTACAAATTTTAATTAAAGAAATTATGGAAACACAGATAATATATTGCCAACTTTGAATTATTTGTATTATCATTACTTAATCATACATAATTAATTTTTTTCTTATTTTCATGTACTAAGTATGTCTCTTGCAGTCATGCATATTTCTTATGTACTCATTAAGTACGTCTCTTGGAGTCATGCATATCATTGACCAAAGAACACCAACCACCAGCTACGTACATACAATACATATCAATCACCAAAACCACCACCAATCAATTACATGCATGACTCTTGAATACTCCTTATGCAATAATAATTTTTTCTTTTCAATTGTACCCTTCAATTAATATTATATACACTACTTTCAAATGAGGTTATTGTTCCTCCGATTTTTTGTCCTTAAATTCTGGGATATTCCTCCAATCTTATCATAAACTAGAGAAATAGTGGGAAAGTATAAAAACTCTCGTTCTTAGTGTAGAAAGTGGCATGGTACTCATATCCTAAATTAGAAGACACACGACTAATGGTATTCTCCACCAAACACCACGTCCTTATAAGCTATCCGCTCAATCACTTGGTGTATTTTTCTTTGTTATCATCGGTCATAATAAAGGCTATTGTTGCTACTCTTGTACACTACAACAATACCTCATATCGGCTGACGTCACCTTTTCAAGTATGCACCATTTTTAGAGTCGAACACGATGACCTTGGAACCCTTTTAAAAATTTCATCTTGAACCTCTTGTGGATGGTATTACTGGTCCGCCTACAATTGTTCCTTCTGAACCTCGCGAGTCTATCCCACTAGATTAACCTATGATCGATCCCTTAATCTCATGCACACTGCAATCCTATAAGCGTCGTCAACCACCCTATAATATGATTGTTCCTAATTAAATGTATAATATCTTCTATAATAGATCTTTCGTTGTGATATTCAGTCACATAGTTTTCAGCGTGTCTCTCTTTTTTCTCTTATACAACAATCAAGTTTTATCCCACTAAGTGAGGTCAACCACATAATTAAATTTCGTCATAGTATTTTATCATAAACCATATTTATATCCAACTCATTAAGGGATGTCAACCACATTGTATTCAATATGTCTCTCTTTTCTCTCTTATTCAACAATCAAGTTTTATCCCACTGAGTGAGAACAACCACATGAATCAAGTAAATATTTCTTAATATTTTCTCTTATAGTTTTTTTTAGGTATTCCTCTATCTCTAATGAGATACTAATCATAGTCATAAAATCTCATTAACAACTAATAATTATAAAATTATATTATGTACACCACTTACTCTGAAATGCAAGCATAAACTTTCTTCAAACGCCAAAGGCGAACTATGATGAGTCCAATGTATTATGTTTTCATACTGAATAGTCATAGGAATACTTGTTCAGGAAGTAAAGAAACGAAGTCAAAGGCAAAGACCAACCATGTCCTTTCTTTCTAATAATGTGATTTTCGAAAATAAACACAATAATAACAATAATGAAATAAAATATTTTATGTTATATTAATTTGTTTGTATACCCTTTTAGAGCTCTGTTTCTTCAATGATTAATAATTAATTTGTTTATGTATTTATATATATGTATACGTAGTCTTGAACTTTATTTATCTATACTATATATAAAGAAAACAATCTCTTTCAGCTCTTTAGAGTTGACTTCTTTTCTTTCAAATATGCCCTTAGTTTTCAATACAAATAACACATATAACAAATATATAAGAATAAATTTAAATATTAAAATAAAATTGTAACAAACACAAATGTTCAATTTTTTCCTTTATCATTTAAAAAATAAAAGTGTAACAAACACAAATGTTCAATTTTTACATTTATCATTTAAAAAGTGTGACAAATTATATGAGTGTATTTATACTTACTTTTTCATTATTTCACTTATACCCTTAAACAACAACATTTTCTATAATAAATATTGTTGTTGGTATCATTAAAAAATAAGAATCACTTATACCCTTAAACAACAACTTTTTCTATAATAAATATTGTTGTTGATGTCATTCAAAAATAAGAATTTAGATTATATTTTTTTGTTGTTATATTGTTCGTTTCATTGAAATAGATAATCATTGTTAGTTTGATTTGTTAATTTGAAAGAAAAATACATTTATATTTTTACTTTTAATCAAAATTAAAATGTCATAAAATAATATGGTTCATAATTTTCAAACGTTAACGCGGTAAAAAGAGCGGAAATACGACTTTTCGCTAGGTTTAATAGTGTTTTTTGAGGAGAATATTGTTATAATGGTGATTTTATTTTCAAATATAATTTGTATTTATAGTCATTTCAACCATAAAATAAAGACTACTAGTCTAAATACCCGGCGTTTTCCGGGTTAATTATCATACACAATGTTTTGTAGTCAGGCACACATATAAGTATATATCCGATTGAAATAACTTTAATTTATAAATAAAATTCATCAAATAACATAACATATTAATGGTTAAAATCCTTTAACCAATAAATATAGACTTTAGTTTTGCACCTAAATGAACTATCAAAACTTGGAAAACTTGGATTATAGTAGTATAAAATAATATTCATAGTCTACATAAATAAAATTAAATAATATGTAAACATGTATAATACTTTTATCAATACAATAATGTTTTAAAGATATATGACAATAAAGAAGTATGAGAATACCTCGTTTGAAGTTATTGGACTTCAGGAATATTAACATTAAATATTAGTTTTGAATTATTTTAATACGTGTTTTGTTTTCACTTTTTTTTAAAAGTAAAAAATATTAAAAAAAAGTTAAACAATTATAAATAATTTATCATATGTAGACAATAAAATATAATTTTATTATTAATTTATATTTTTTAAATATCTTTATATAATTTAAACCTAAATCAATTGTAATATCAATATAATTAAAATATTTGGATTTTAAGACATATAGTTGATTTGTATATCATCCCCATAATGTGTTTCTCTCCTCCCCAACCAATAAAAAATTATAAATCACAAAAGTGCAATAATTTGTGAGTTCTAATTTTTTTGCTAATACTCCAATAATATCTTAAACAATATATGATAATTTAAGTGAATATCCAATGCAAGAACAAAAATTATAACAAATATAGATATACAAATTAACTTCTAAAAAAAATCAATTAATTAAGAATCTTCCTTCTTAACTTTAAAAATATCAACAAGTTGTGTGAATTTGAATGCATAAAAATGAATAATGGAATCTTCAATCAACTTGACAATTGTCTTGTTTTTAAACATATTGAGTGAAAGGAATGCATAAAAAATATATTGTTCTTAGCAATTGGGATATTTTCTTATCTCATAACACATTTATTCGATATACATAGATTGATATTTTGCAACTTTGTTGTTCCACACAGTGCATTGAATTTTTGCTTTTGAGAAAATCATGAAAAACAAAGTTAACAAATTTATTTTCTTTTAAAAAAAAAGTTAACAAATTTATTTGAATAATTATAAACTCAAATGGTTTGAAACGATAATAAAAACAGAAAATAAAAACCGTAAAGATTATCATAGAAAAGTAATTTTAAAGACTACATGACAAAATATAAGGAGAATACACAATTTTAGGATGAGTTTTTCGTTTCCAGTTTTACCCCTTTATGTAAATTATTTAATCATTTTTAAAATATTATCTGAATCATTAATTAAAAAAATTAGTTAATCTCTATTAAAATAGTAACAAACTGCAACACAATAATTATGAAATTTATAATAATATTAATATGAACAATATTAGACAATGTAAACAAACCTTATTTTAATCTTATTTGTCAAAATCATTCTATTGTCTTTATATGATTAAGTGTAAAAGAAAAGCGGATAGATGAACATGTTAGTGTCAATCTATCAGTGTAAAATAATGTTAACTAGTTAAAGTTAATAAGGGCAAAGAAATCGATGCATACTTTCATCCATTAAAAACATATCGAAGAAATCAATCTGATTCTGATATTCGAAGTTCGACATTTTTCACATCCTAACGATCTTAATTTTAAATCTTTCCGCTTTTTGTTTATTATTAATGGTTATGTCATAAATGGAGTCAAAATTTGTAGCCATAAATTCTGAAAAAGAAAACACATGAAATTTATTACATGGTTTCTTAAGAATCAAAATTGAAGTAAGGTATTCTAAGTTTGTATATAAACATATTGACTTCATTATGATCTTATTAATAAGTCTCTATAGGTAACCCACTTGGGTTGACCTAGTGATATTGGCTTGGGACCTGGGAGTGTGTTTCTCCTCGAGGTCTCAGGTTCGATTCTTAGCGGTAACAGCGGTGTCAATTTAGGTGGGCTAATTTATCTTCTTCAAAAAAAAAAGTGTCTATAGGTTAATGCTTATCAACGAAAAAAATTCAATATAAATTAACTAATATAGCTATCATATCGTATGTAGCTTGAAAAATTATATATGAGTTTATTTGCTTAGAAGCTTTTATAGGACTTTGAAAAACATGTATTGAAAAAACAAAAAATAAAATACAAATCATAGAAGAGATTGATATTGATATATTATATAAACATAAAAGTATATGTAACACCTTTAAGTTGATCGAACCTGAAGAAGACACCAGACTTGTTACGAACACGAAACACACTATGGTCAAATTGATTAGTTAAAAAAGGATAAAAATAGAATTTCACAAAATACATAAATTATGGTTGGCGTTGTTCTTGCATTTCTTCTCTTCAGCTTTCGTAACAAATAGAATTACCCAAGACAGATACATATTTTGAATATCGTAATTGGCTGAATTCAAATGACCCCCACAAATCATCTAAAGGAAGAGCCCCCCTTGGACTTATTAAAGGGTCATAGTCAGACAAGTTTCTCTCTTCCTTTTTTTTTTCTTTCTATAAAAATTATTATTATCCTTTAATAAGCATGAATCGAAGCTCGCATCGTATCGCATGATTAATTGACAATAGCAAATACATACCTCACTATTGTAGTTGAGTTGACAAATTGAAAACAAGTACTACGTATATACTCTTTTCTTGATTGACCAAATCAAAATCTAATTATAGTTGCAAATCCACACTGAAAAATATGGAAGGTAACCTACCTACAATCTAGCAGTAATCAACACCTAATAATAAGATCAAATTAAATACGACGCCAAATTGCTTTTCTGAACGTGAAGCTAGTTAGGATTCTTTGTGGCCTAATCCGTTTAGTAGCATGCATGTATGCTTGAGCTCAATTGTGAGAAGTGCTAAAGTAATTTCATCTCAACTTATTACTAATATTTTTATTTAGTGTTATTACACTAAATAAAGTAAAATGAAAGTAATATTATGTGTTTTGCCTTTTTTTTATGAAGTTGTGTGGTTAGAAATTACTCCTTCAGATAAATAAATAGAGTGTAGTACAAGGTTCAACTCTCATCCGTGCATATATATATATAGACACGTTGCATTTCTACTTAGTGCAAGTTGAACAATATATGCACCATTGTTAAGTGGACAAATTTATTTAAGGTTTAATAGCAGTTTTCGCCACCTAACTTTTACGAAATTGTGATTTTGTCCCCCTAAAAAAACTACAAAACCGCCGATAAGTTTTACAACTGTAGCAGTTTTGGCCTCCCAAGGCCAATTTTTGGTAATTTTTTTTTTTAAAATAACACGTGGCACCTCACTTAGGGTGCCACGTCAACGTACACCGAGTCAAAAGTGGTCTTAGGGGCCAAAACTGCCACAAGTGCAAAACTTAGGGGGCGGTTTTGTTGTTTTTTCTTAGCGGGCTAAAATCACAACTTCGTGAATGTTAGAGGGCTAAAATTGCTATTAAGCCTTCATTTAATTACAAAAGATAATTAAGGAGGGTGGGAAGTTAGTGTGATTAGCATGTCAACACACAAGTTGGTGGGGCCAATATGGGTGAGAAACGTGTTGAGACTCGTTTATAAGTTGGAATTCTGCTCTTTACCCAAACAGTTTTGCTCATTCCCAAAGTAAATGACCAAAATACCTCTGCGCATGTTAACTCACGCTAGTGCAAATGTCAACGTAAGTTAACACACGCCGCGTGAGTTAACTCACGCTAGTGTTAATCTCTACGTGACTTAACTTACGCAGGAATTAACACCTGTGTGAGGTAACTCACGCTGATACAATACATTCACTTTTTTGCACTATGTGCATATGTGTGGGTGGGGTTAAGTCATTAATAAAATAGTATGATATGATGTATGTGACTACCATGTTTGATTTGATTTTAATAAAATAAAATGATGGTCTTGTTTGTTGTCAGCATAGCAGGTAAATAAGACAATTCAAAATAGTCTTATCAGAGAAAGCAAAAAGATGTATAATTGAATGGAGTCACGTGCATCATGTATATGTAAAAAAGTGAAAGAAGTCATGACTTTACTACCAAGTGAAATCATGTATATGTGCCAGAAAGTGAATAAAATGAATGGTTGGTTATCAACGTGTGAGTTAACTCACGTATCGGTAATTTAGTCATTTACTTTGGGAATGAGCAAAACTGTTTGGATAAATAGCAGAATTCGATAAGTTGACAGTGGGTCCAACATTAGGCCCACGTAAGTTTCCCACTAGGCACAGTGACTCCAGGTGTTGCAAAAGTTAAGACTTGGCCTTTGCGTTGCATTGTCTGTGAATCAACTGAGCATACTGCTCCTTCCAACATAGTAGTTGACTAAATCATTGTTTCACATTTGTGGTTGGGATCATGATAGGTGTAATTCATGATCTGATGCGCATCCACTCTTACATTAATTTATCAACTATGCAAATAACAATAAATTCAATTATATAGTATAATCGAAATTAAATCACATTTCATAGAAGACGAAAGGAAAGAAAAAGATAGATTTAAATCACATTTCATAGAAGACGAAAGGAAAGAAAAAGATAGATTAAAATCACAGTTACAAGTACCATTGAAGTGTAATACCATGTTTTAGTTAAGAGGTCTAAGTTGAACCAACAAAAAAAAATCATTCTACTCAAAGAAAACACATACATATGTTTCATGCATTCTTCGTGGGTTAACATGCATAAAATAAAATAATATATGAAGATAAAAAAAATTCTTGCCTACAATTTTATTTTGTAAAACATGTACTGCAAATTATTCCAGGTCAAATCAATAAATCTAAGAACAAGCTTTCTGACATATTTTAATTAACTATACTCACAACAAAATATGTTATCACTCAGTATGCAATTTTTACAAGGAAATCTCAAATACTATTGAAAATTTTGTCAACTACATTATTCACATGAAAAGACTTGTAAACTTTTTCATAACACACAGGTAATTACCAATCTATACTACATAAAAAAACTAAAGTTGTTGTCGTGAGGAAAACTCAACTAATTCTACATATTTATTATAATTTTCTATTTGTTTTTCTTAACATTACTCGATATGGAACATTGGAACTTATGAATAGCCACTCACACAATAGAGACATATACATAGAGGTATACAAGTGTGCATATTACTGAATAAATTAAGATATCTTCATGAAAATGATTTTTGGCTAGGATAAATAAACAAAACAAGGCAGATTCTATGGTACATCCAAAGATTTGAGTGTATTGGTACACCAAATCATTAAATTAATAGTTAAATGTGTTATTTTTTGAAGAGAAAAATTATTTTCTATCACCTATAATTATAATAATTAAATCTTATTTATCAAAAACGTTGACGAAATAAAATTTAATTTTTCTGAATTTTTAGTACTCATAATAGAGAATTTTGATTATTTTTTACAATAAAATGTAAAAAAAATTACTATGGTTTTTATAAACAATGAAATAATACTTTTTCTTATGAAATGATATTTTCTAAAATACAAATAGCTCTTTATTTCATAAAAATGATAATTAATTTATAGATTTTTTAAAGTAAGAGTACCGGTACACCATAATTTACGGGTGTACCGTAGAAGTTCCCAATAAACAATGGACAAGTAACTTCTTTCTATAAATGGAGTGGGACAAGTAACTTCTTTCTATAAATGGAGTGGGGCCATAATCTTTCTCACCCTCTCTCTGTTTGAGCGATGCTCCGAACTCTTGTTAGTTGGGTAATTGGGTTTAAAACTAATTTTTCTTCAAGTTGTTGGTTCTTGTATGTTGTACTCTTTATTTATATTGGGTTAATTTGAGTACCTTAACTTGTACTTTTTTTAATACCACTTCTTTTAATATAAATAAAATAAATAGTCTTCAAATGTGTTCTATGTAATTATCATAAAGTTAGCCTCTAATTTTAATAATTTTATAAATATATAATATGAACTGAATTGATATGTGTAGAAATTGTGAGAGAATAAAAAGTGGTTTGGTGGTTGGGGTGGAGGGAGTTAAGAAGTAGAAGGATAAAAGAGGTTGTAGGTTCAACCCCGTCATAATCTCTTATTTATTAAAGTTAATCCGGAAGCAAATGTTTGCCCTATTTTTAATCTAATCCTAACGGTTAATTTTACTCTAATACCCCTGTTTAATTATTAACCCTATTTTTTCCTTTTCAACAAAATCACACCTAATCTCCTATTTTTTTTTAAATGTTCTCAACACATCACACCTAATCTCCTATTTTTTTGAACAAAACAAATCTTCCCTATTTTCCTTATTTTCCTTTTCACCACTTTGTTTCTTCTGTTTATTTTTTCTGTTTATTTCAACACTTTGTTTCATGATTTCCTCCATCTAACTCCTAAATCGAAAGCAACATCCCACAGGTTAGTTCACCGCTTTATTTCTTCTGTTTATTTCAACACTTTATTTCACGTTTCTTCACTTTATTTTAACACTTTCGGTCATTTATAAATGCTTCTGCTATTTAGTTAGTTCACCGGTTTATTTTAAATGCTTCTGCTATGTAGTTAGTTTACCGCTTTATTCTCCCTTCAATGATTAATTATTATCTCTGTTTATTTCAACACTTTATTTCATGCTTTCCTCCATCTAACTAATTCATGTCATACTTCAAATCTCTATTGCTCAACTAACTCTAATT
>Ga0228710_1002768_pt1 | contig 27815 bp, 9 predicted proteins | sample MedpolnodulmetaG_FD_177995 | JGI IMG/M metagenome (GOLD analysis project Ga0228710, IMG submission 177995) | Root nodule microbial communities from Medicago polymorpha collected in Santa Monica, California, United States - pink nodules | ecosystem: Host-associated > Plants > Roots > Nodule... | reverse complement strand
TCAGATATTTTAAATTTAAAAAATAATTTCCATAATTTATTTTTAATTTTAATTTTTTTAATTACGTGGACTGCTATGTCAGCGCCACGTGGCAAAAGTTGCACAGTCAGCAACTGCCACGTGGCCAAAACCATGCCAAGTCAGCCATGAAGTGGGGCCAGGGACCTTTTTCAAACAAAAAAATATTTTACAGGGATATAATTCAAATTTTTTTTTTCACAGGGACGAAAATCAAAATGGACCCAAATTACAGGGACGATTATCATATTTAAGCCAACTAAGTTTCTTAATTTTTATCCCTCAAAAAATTCTTAATTTTTAGAATTGTAATGAACTAAACCAACTTATTTTTCATCAGTTTGGTTTGGATTTTTTTTGTAACATTGGAAAAATCCAACTGAGACAAATAAATGCTTTCGTTTCTTAAAGTATCATTGGAAATATTTTCTGTGATCAATTTCCCCAATAGCTAGATCAGTTGACCTCACCTTCAAATGGTATCATAACACAAGATTCGGGTGTATATAGCTATTTTTTTGTTACTCATCGATAAATGCATAGCTGAATTTATGTATTCATTGCCAAAATAGTAAACAAGAAGCTATCTTGATCATTATGCTGTACAAAATACAAATTCAAACTAGCACACACAAGTGTTTCTTTACTCTTATAATTAGAAACACAAATTTCATCAACCTTACAAACTTCTATAGTAGTAAAACTAGTAATGAATAAATTTCAATATTCAACAATCAACAAGCTCCAAAAAGATAAAAGAAAAAACAAACATAGAAAATCGGTTTCAAACCATGTATAAACAGAACCCCAAATAAATCAAATTATAGAGGACACACAAACACTGTTTTCTACAAAAAGATGAAACAGTCCAATGAGATAAGAGGATTATCAATATCTTCCATAATTGAGTCAATATTATGATGATTACTAGAAATCACATCTTTAACCACAGTTTCTCTATGCCTCAAACTCAAACCAGAAGATTGAACCCGCCGCAAACTGTTGTTTGGACTAATAGCTGCTGCTCTAACACTTTCTTTCCTTATAGAAGACGAATTAACAGAACGTGATGAATGAGCTACACTAGCCTTAGGGCTATTACTCATTCGCTTCGAAACACTATTATCCGAAATAGTGGTAGATAAAACACTTCCATTGAATCTACGACTTGGAGAAGGTGAACTCAACATTCTATTAGGCCTCAGTGGTAGTTGAGGTTCAACTTCCTTTCTGAAACTCTTTTGTCTTGTTAGGTTGGTTGGTGAGTTTGATCGCATTCTTTTCAGTGGCATGTTTTGTTTTGTTGGTGAAGGGTTTATGATCTTTTTAGGTTGAAGTGTAGGTTTGGTGAGGGAATTGATGCGAGTGATGACGTGTGGATTTTCCTTGTAGCAAGACCAAAGAAAGTCATTGGAGAAGGATCTATCTTTGGAGCTTAAAGATGAGGAATTTGTGCTTGAGAAGGAAGAAGCTGAGGAGATGGTTTTGGAAGTGGTGCATGTGAAGGAGGAAATGGAAGAAGTTGGAGAAGGAGGAGAAGGTGAGATTTTGTTGGAAGAATGAAGAAGGGTTGTTGGAGTTGTTGGAGGTTGATGGGATATAACAAGTTTGTCTTGAAGGTGTTGTTTGTTGAAATGATTTAGAGAATGTTTGTTGGGTCTGCATTTGCTAATGCATGAACCCATAATTTGGTTGAGAAATGAGATGCAAAGGGAAAGAGGTGAGGGAGAGGAAAAGGGTGGTGATTGTGGTGGTTAAGTAATTTAAATATAGCATTGGAAGTTGGATTTGAAAAAAGGAATGAAGCCATCATCTATCTTTTGCTTTTGGGACTTTTTTTGTGTTTAGCTTTTCAGAGTGTGTTAGTTTGAATTTGGTTACCGGGGATGGGTTCCGTTGGATAACGGTTATGAAGGAAAATGGTGGCATGCTTGCTTTTAAGTTTTGAGTGCGTAAAGACGTCAAGGTAGGGTCTTTGTATTGCATGCGATGCACCAATAATAAGACAACGTTTTTAAGGCCATTTTATAATTCAACCACTATATTTGGGGTCTCTTGTACTTGTATTTAAATTCCCTCGTTCAACAAAGCATTTTATTTTTACCTTTCTCTTCTCATTACATCAACAATCTATTATGTTAATCGTATTGATGAAAATAATGATACTCGTGAAAGTTGATTCGCTATGTACACATCATTCAATGTCCTCTATGTTTTTATATTAATTTATTTTAAAATAAATGTAAATATTAAACGAATTATGATCAGGTAGATATCCAATCAAACTTTAAAATACCTAAGAATTTGCATTTTCTCCCTCAAAAATAGTCATCAAACATTTTCCTTATTTATTTATCAAGTAATCAATTACCATCCCGAAATTGTAACTTTCGTCAAAAACCCCCTGAAATTGTTGAACGTTAGTCAAATATGACTTCTCCGTCAATTTCATCAGTTAGTCAACATGACGTGAAATTTGATTTGACTGTATACATGACATTGTCACGTGTCTGACATGTCATGTCCCACCAAATCATGTGGGTCCTATATACTTTTGGTGGGTCCCATGTGAATTTTAACCAATCAAAGAGAGTGTGTTGAAAAGTGTGTGTTAGAAGGTGTGTTGCTAGCATTCCTCTCTTAATTTTATTATTCTATATAAGTGGTTTTTCGAAGTTTGATCACTCCCAAAAAGAATTTCTTTCATTAAATTTTGTTTAGATTGTAAGTGCCAATTGAAGAGATGGGATGCTTGTGGATAATTACGGTAGGCAATGGAGTTCATAATTTGAATGAGCCATGCCATATACTGTAAAGAAAAATCTGAAATTTTGTTTTTTGAAAAAAAAAGTTGAAATAGTCCAAGAATTGAAACAGGAAGGGATGGATCCACGGAAAAGGAAGGGATAATCTTTGCCGTTGTGAGGAGGTTCCCGTATGCAGAGGAGGTGAATGAAAAAAAAAAATCAATGTTAAAAGTCTAATTGTTTGGTTGTATTGGGGTGATGAGTGTTTAACTCAAATATAGAAGAAAATTAAAGTCTACCATATCAATTATTATTAATCAATCTAAACCATTCATTAATATTACAATTAAAGGCCAAGATTTAGAGTAAGCCTATAGACTTACTCTTGGAGTCAAAATATCCCTCCCCCATATTGATATTGATGCATAATGATCAAAGAAGTTAAATATACTACCAGTAAGATAGTAAGCTTCTCAACATTTACTAGCTCTTTGGATTACGAAAATATCATTCATTGTGGTTCCACGTTTATGTGGACATATGTAGTTCGACTAGTATGAGTTACAGGATGAACATCTGGTAGATATCTACCGGAGGTGGGAAATGGAAATTTTAAAAATGAACATCCGATATATCTATCGGATATACAAAATAGAAATCTTAAAAATGAACATTTGGTAGTTATTTACGGGAGATACAAAATAGAAATTTTTCAAATGAACATTCGGTAGTTAAATATCTGATGCTTTGATTGCTACATACCATAGGTGTTATTAAGGCCAATTTCAAAAGGTCTAAAAATAAATCTTGATATTTTTATTGTGGGCCTTAATGCAGCCCAAGCCCAGTAATGTATAATATTTAACCCATATTCCAATATATTTTGGAGATTGCTCATTAAGCATCTAATAATTGCTCACATGCACCTAAAACTCGTTGAACAATAGTTATTTTTCATTCTGACACTTTTAAATCGGTTAAACCAATCGATTGAAAAAGTTATTTAACGGATTTAAAAAAGTGTCAGAACAAAATTAACTACCTAAATAGCAGTTGCAGATTTTTTTGTGCTCCTTCTTATAACTTTGGCATCTCAACTAAAGAGTTTATTTTAAATGCATTATCAACGTGAAATTTTTTTACACATACATTGAATTGAATGATATTTTGCCACATCAATTTGAAAGGTATGATAAGTTATATGTTTTTAACTCAAACCAAACAATTATGATCAAGTGGTTAATGAGCTCTACCAATTGACGAATTGTTTAGGAGAATCTGAGTTCGATTCCTTGATGAAATAATTCTTAGTTAGACTTTACTTACATCCTGACATAACTCCAAATCGAGAACCACGACCCTTGTATATATAATGCAATGTCCCTACAAACTGAGTTAAGCGCACAAAGATATTTGAGTTTTAGATGAAATATACAAAATAAATTGCATTTAGTTGAATTTTTAAATCTGCGTAAAAGTAGTATTTTGGTTTATAATAGTGATTAGAGATAGTATAATATTTGTTATTATGTTTTTGAATTACAATTTAACTTACAATTGACTGACTGCAATGTAACTCGATGACCAATAACATTTTTGTAAATAAAAATAGTTTGAAAACTTGTAGAATAATCAAATCTCCAAAAAATAATTGTATAACTTTTTCTTATAACTGAAACAACCACTTTTTGTTTGGTATGTAGATGAAGGGACTGAAATTCACACACAACTTGGAGTTTGAGGTTTCCAACCTAATATAATGTTTTGACATTGTTTGTTGATTTAGGCAGCGTGGAAATTGGAACAACTATTTAGTGTATATATGAAACAAGAGAGTATTACATTTTGAGCCAAATCATTCATTCCCAATTTTTCAATTGTTGAGATTTTACTCAAAATTAATGATTGAAAATTCGATAAAAATCGGGGCAGGGTTTTTGGATAACGTTCGTGTAGTATAGTATAGGAAGTAAAAACTGGAGCACAACTTTGGGAAATTGGGCATGATTTTTCGGGATCTGAGCACTATGTAAGGATTCATTCTTTATGTTTTGGGTAGAGCTTCAAGAGTGAGAAACTTGGGAAATCAAAGGAGATAACTTTAGGATTTAGGGTCTTTGGTGAGGGTTCTCTTGAGAGTTTCTCTTGGGTTGAGAAACATTTGTAAACATCTTGGGTGAGTTAAAGTCATTGAGTGTCTTGTTCATTGGAGAGATTGGAAAAATGGTAGAAATTTTGTGACTTGTTGAAGCTAATTCTTTTTAAATATTTTGTATCTGTTTGTAAAGAACTCATTGATAGTGGATGAGATAGATCATCTATCCTCCAAAGTAGGTCAATTTGAACAGAACTGGATAAAAAAAAAATTGCGCTTTACACTTGATTGTTGAGGTTACTTTGATATTGGTTACTACTTCCGTTTTACTCCAAACATCTGAGTTCACAACACCAATCTTGTTGCTTACAAAGTTACATATGTATAGATTCCAAACCAAATTGGCAGCAGCAACGGCAGAATCATGAGTAAATAATACTACAATAAACATACGTAAACAAGTTCAGATACTGAATTTGTTTGACAAAATACAAGACATATAATTATTATTTCAGCATAAGGTAACTAACTATCTACCCATCGGTGGTGGAGCAAGTAAATATGCCATTAAGAACCCTCTTCACCACAGCTCCTCTTTTTGGAAGTAGCGTCAGTTTTACACCCTTCATCATCTTTGCACCATTAGAAGAGGAGTTGGAATCTCCAGTGTTGGTAGGTTGATGAGAAGATGCTGATTCAGTTGAACCATACTGTTGACTCTTCCTGCCTTCACTCATCCTTGACTCAAACCAAGCTTCTAAGCACGCCCACAGTGTAGTGTTGGGAGACTAGTGATTGAACTGTGATGAATCATGTGTTGATCTTATCCTTTTAAAGCTTCCAAGCCAAGCAAAATAAAAACCTAGTACGGTGCAGAGGGGCTCACCAATCACTATTACTTAACGTACGTCATCCCGCTTACGTCTGGATAAGGTTACTATAAGACCATCTTCAATAATCAATAAGTGATCTATAAAGAGTATAATGGTTATTTTAAAAAAACAAAAAAAAGAGTATAATAGTTATTTAATTGGATCTCGCGTAAACATCATATATGTACACATAACTTATTTATAATTTTGTGACAATAATAACTAATAAGTACTCAACTAAGAGATATTTGGAGTAGAGATTTAAAATCAAATGAAAATTTATTTCACATCTTTGTTGAGATTTCAACATGTATTCAAGAAAGTATATATTGTGAAATGTTATAATCATATTTTTCATAAAATAAAATACGCAAACCAACACCTCTAAAACAATAACTAAATGGATATCATTAAATAATTTTATATCATTAAATTTCAAAAAATAATTTATTTATGAAAAATATTTTAATTTTCAGTGGTCAATGCATAAGAGAGGAAAGATAATGTGCATATATAACTGTTGGTGACTATTTACCACTCATTCTTTTCGTCCTCCAATGGGGGTTGCCTAATAAATTTGGTTCTTATTAGGTAAAGTAACCCTCATTGGGATGAGGTAAAAACATCCACACGGGAATTAAGTTATCACCTACTCTCTTCCGTCTCAAATGTAAACAACTTTTTACTTTTTAGGTTCATTCAATAAATAATGTATGTGGTCTATAATATGGACCACATACATTATTTATTGAATGAACCTAAAAAGTGAAAATTTCCTTACATTTGAAACCGGAGGGAGTATTTAAGAGTGATTTGGAAGCATTATCTTTCTATTAACTTTTTTGTAAACCCACTTAATAAATTTTACTAAAATAAATAATTGAGATGTAGTCATAAAAGAGTTGATTGTAAGACTCATTTTTATCAATTTTTATAAAGTGTTGGATTGGAGAGATTGAATGTTTATTATAACTTTTAAAATAAAATTATAAAATAAATGTGCATACATCATGACTCATTTAAACACCTAAAATAAATAGCTTCATTATATATATGCTCTAAGAGCATTCACATTAGAGCACTCCATTTGGGTGCTTAAGTAGGTTCAACTCCTCCAACCTAATTTTTTAATTTTATAATTTTTTATTGTTAGTACGTAATATATAAGCATTTGATGACACCTCACCATATGATGTTTTTAGCTAAATTTTGGAGTCTTTTTCTATGCTTTGAAGACAATATAGAGGGTTTAGAGTGAGTTGATCATGGTTTTGAGAATGTTTTGTAATATTTTTGTTTGAGTCATTGTAATTTTATTTCTTCCTTAACTAGACAACTTCATAGGTGTTTTGAGTCTTGTATGGTTTAAATCATGTAATTCGACAAAGAAAAACACTTCATGGAAGTTATGGAAACTAGATAATCAAGTGCAATGAAGGTTTGAAGACGCCTCATGAAAGCCATGCGCCCTCGCACACGCTGAGCGTTAAAAAACAACATTTTCTTGTTTTGGGGTAATGCGCCCAGGGCCTGTTTCCATGTGCCTCGTGCATGCTGTGTGTGAACTTTTGCCTATATTTAAAGCCTATTTTTACCTATAAATATTCATTCTCCAACTTGACGGCTCAAAGACAAAGGCAGACGACCAGAGCATTAAAGAGGGGTGTTTTTCAACCCCTGTCCATTTGTTCTATTGCATGTTCATATTTTCTTTCCTTTGATTATGTATTAAGTTATCATGAGTATCTAAACAGCAAAGATTAAGGTTCAAAGATGAACCTTTGCTATTTGTTGGAGTTTACTACAAGTGCATGATAATTTCCTTTATTCAATACTATCTGAATTATATTTATTTTATATATCATTCTTAATGCATTTCAATTTCTCATAACTTGACTTTATCCTAGGTTAGAGTTTATGTTATTCACGTCGTATATTTAACCAAAATATTTATATAATTTGCTTGAGTAGTTCGCCGAGAGATTGAGAATTTATCTTGTATGATTAGCTTAAAATGTTAAGATGTTTGTGAGAGTATAAGTCTCAACTCCTAAATAGTCGTTGCAGAGCAATACGACATCAAACATTATATGACTTAACACTTGCAACCAATTCATGTCATCTAGACAGAACTTATTACAACTAGCAAAAAAAACGGGCATTAACACATACATCTATTTGTTTTTCTACTATGTTTAAATGTATATAAGAGACATCAATTTTTACATAAATTATTATCAAATATTTTTTGTATGTAAGATTAAAATAAGGTATTTTTGTAGCGTGCAATATTATTCCTATTTTAGTGAGATTAAAGTTTTTTTTAAAAAAAAGCTAAGAAAATTGAAGTATTTTTTTAATTAATAATTTAAATATAAAAAGGAAGAACTAGGAAAAAAAAGAGTTTAAATACCAAGTAAAAATAGAAGGAATAAAAGTCAATTCAAATTGATGTATCTTCTTTATTTATTATTATAGATAAATAGACAACAATAACATGTGTACATCTCATAATTTCTAACACTCATCTAACATCTCATTTTCTTTCTATAAGCTAAACGTGGTTTAAAATAAAGGATAAAAACACAAAAGGTTAAGAAAAAAGGATCAGATGGAGTATTTTTTTTTTTTTATTACTTACTTAAGTGTATTTTTTTCTATAAGCTAAACGTAAATTAAAATAAAGGATAAAAACACAAAAGGTTAAGGGGATATTGGGGAGAGAGCAAAAGAGAGGGGAACTACAGCAACCAAATATGTATAGACATTTATTTCCTTCAAAAAAATGTAAAGACATGCGCTCTAATTTTTCAGAAATTTTTTTCTTTATTTCAAGAAAACTTCAGTCATACCTTGACTCAGATCAACTTAGTCACCACTCACCATCATTGCTCCAAAGAAAATTATGTTAAGAGTATTATGAAAAACAGTTTTAGAACAAGTATTATAAACATTTGTGCACTCTAGTTTTTTAGAATTTTTTTTCTTTTGGACTATTGCTCCAAAGTCGTTCCATGTGATGGATATTATGAGCAACATTTGAATTATATATGAATATGTCCAACAGCGTGGGTTTGAGAACTTCAACAGTTTTATCCTCAACCACTACATCACACTCTAAAATTCTTAGAATTACGCTACTTGACAAGATATTTGTTCCAAAGTCGTTACATGTTGTTCTTCTTTGTACTGTCAGTTCGGTTGAGTTAAATGAATTGTTGTGGAAGACTTCATGAATAAACTTATTACAAAAAATAAACCTTAAAACCAAAACTCTCCTCATTAGTAACAATGACTTCTTGTGTCTCACTACCTAGTTTTTTCTTCTTTAACTCAACTACCACACTAACAGGTCCGGTCATAGGCTTTGGAACATAAGTTAGCTTTGTCTTTCCATGAAAAAAAAATTGATTTTAGATTATTTGTCTATATTTTCCCGATTATTTATGTAAATATAAACTTAATTTGTATTTGTGTCTATTCTTTATACATCTTATAGTTTAGATAACTTTTATTTTAATTCAATATTTGTTTTTTTAAAAAGAAAATATAGCGTAAAAAAGTAAGATCTAAACTTTTTTATGTTTTTTTACATGAAATTGATTTTTGAATTATGTTATTTGAGCAAATGAGTTAAACCAAGTTGCCTGTAAACTTAAAACAAGTCGAGATTGAGCTCAAATAAGTTTGTATCGAATTACAAATTGAATTAATTTTTATCGAGTCTGACCGTAGAGAATTCAACTCGACTCATTTTCCGTCTTAGTTGAGGACAATCAATCTCCACTATAACGCAAGTAGAATGACAAGAAAAAACATTTATTTGTAGTTTCATCCAAAGGAAATGGGAATGCTAACTCCTTTTTTTTTTTCTTTTTTCAAGTAGCATAATTTTAAAAAATTTATCTCTAAGGTGAATAAGTGGGGAATTTGAGATTTGAATCTCTGTCCTTGCATCTATGCGAATAGATTCCCTGGCATGATATTATTGTCCAGTGGAATGACACACACACACACACAGAGAGGGGGAGGGAGAGAGAGAGAGGTGCTTCTTACATATATAATGCAGTGTCTCTACTAATAGAACTATGCTCACGAGGACATGAACCAACTCCTCTATCAATAGAAAACAGGATGTTGAGTGTGAGTTTGTTATTGCTTCTTAAGATTCATTGCTAACCAAAATTGTGCTGTATTCATCGGTCAATATAAAAAAATGTGATGGGTGCAACCTAATGACTTATCAAGAGGTCACCAATCTTAATATTACTCTTGCATAAACACGTCATGCAAAATTTTGATGTGATTGATACTTTGTTGCTTGTATGATAATATCATCGTCATCACCATCATACAAGAATATTAAAATTTTGATGTGATTGATACTTTGTTGCTTGTATGATAATGCATTATCAATGAAAGAATATTTCTTAATAAATTTGCTCAAAAAAAAATCTTAATAATTGATTAATTCTTGTTAACATAGTTAATTAAGTAATTAATCAATCAATTTACACGTTTTTCTTCTTTTGTCATTGTTATTGGTTGAAGCATTTCATTGAATGCCAATTATATTAAAATAAGTACTCTAATGTTTTAGAAATAAAAGAATTGACAGCTTATTTTGATACTCAAAGATGGTGGTCGGACCCGTTACAATGTCTGGGTATCGACTGACCTTTATTTTAGTTTTATACACTGACAGCTTGTAATTTTGGAGTGACATTTTGAGTACATCTTGTACTAAAGAGGACTCACTGCCGTTGTTTATATAATCCATTTTTTATTCTTAAAAAAAAAAAAGAAATAAAAGAATTGATTATAGAGAGGCACTTGCAGATTGAAAAATAATTAATATCGAATCATGAATAATTCCATTTGATATTTGCTATATATCTGTTGTGAGCCACCATAAATGATTTATTTGGAATATATTTATGTCAGGAATCCCACTACAACCACAATGAAGATATTCCCAGAAAAATGGCTACGCATTGTTTTTAAAACATTATTATGATCTGTCATCAATCATCACGAGTGATGCTCTTGTTAATTTTCATCCCAAAAGCAAAATTATATGCTTCAAATCAATCCCATGCTTTACTTGTGGGTTTTTGAACTGTTCTATTCGTAGCCATGCAATTGGGTTTTGTTGGTAGTCCTTAGATTAGAGCTTACACTCCCCAATAATATAGGAGTTCATTTAAAAGGTACTGGAATAAAATAATAGCTGCAATAATAAAACGATATATTGTTGATTAATTTTTCACACTACTTTGGTTTCTTTTCTCTCATAGTTCTGTTTGAGAAACTACGGTGCACTTATTATTATTATTATTTTAAGGATACGGTGCACTTATTTGTCACGTAGTATAAGTGTAAGTCACGGAGCCCCTTTAGAGCTCGGGATGAGCCTTAACCCATCCATCAAAAAAAAATAAAAAATTTATAAGGAAAATTAATATATCTTTTACTTTTAAATAAAATTACGTTGTGGTCCACCTTTTTCTTCATCTCAGTACGCTTTGCTATCACATTTTCAAATCACTTGATATATGTAGATATTATTTTAAATTTTTTAAAATATGCAATTTAAATTATTTTTTTGTTAAGTAGTATAGTTGTTAGAATTCACTTTTTTAGATGAAAAAGTAGGATGTTCGGGGTTCGAACTCAACCATTGCATATAACAATGCATTGTTCTTGCAAACTGCGCTATGCTCACAGAGACGATATGTAATTTAATTTTAATGGTCATGTTTGTGTTTAATGTTTTCCTTCAACAAAAAACGGTGTTATTATAGTTAGGGGTGGAAATGGGCTATGTCATGCCGAGCTTCGTAAGGCCTAAGCATGGTGTACTTCAAAAAATTATAGGTCTGAGTTTGACCTATTACCCGACATAGGCTCATTTTTAAGGTCTGACCTAGCCTTTTTAAAGACCCGATGAAGTCTAAAAGCTTATTTTACACTAAGGTCTAGCCACACCAATAAGTCTACCACTAAATTGGGAAAATCTTATGAAGGCCTAAAACATTCGAATAGGTCTGCTACTAAATAATTAAATCTAGGTCTAATCACATTAATAAACTTACTACTAACTAACCAAATCAAATAAAGGCTTAAGTTTATAAAATAAAAAATCAACAATATTAATGATGGAATAGATATTATATATAAAAAAATTAATAGGTTGATCTGATAGGTTTACTAAACTTTTTTTTAGTCCAGTCTTTTTAATTAAATAGGCTATGCTAAAAACCCCTATTAGTCGGCCTTACATTTGATGGGATGGCACTTGAGTGACATAGTTTTTTTGGTGACGTTAGTATATTTTATATGAAAAGAATGCTAGATAAATAATTAAAATAAATTATTTGATTGAAAGAAAATGATTGATTTGATTAAAAAAGAGATAGAAACAATGTCACCGATATCACCCAAATAATATCCTATTTGGTGGCACATCCTAGCATTTTATTTTGACCCCACCACTTAGAAGGGTGGCCTCTTCTACTAAACTCTCGATCCTTGTGTTAAACTACTATTGTTCTTTATTGGATTCACTTTGAAACAATCTTCGAATCATTATCTGTATGCAGAAGTTGATTAATTTTTGATGAATCAAGTTCTAATGCTTGAAGATATATAGAAAAGACACTATAAACTATAAAAGATGAACAAAATTTAGTATAAATGTTTGTAACTATGTGCTGTTTTTTCCTTTGACCAAAATAATTTTATGTTATTTAAATTTAAATAGGGGGTAATACAAATAAATTTCCAGTAATGAAACTGCAGTACAAAGTTACGACGGTTTCAATCACCCTTTACATTTTGTTCCTTATTCAAAGCATCAACCAAGTATATAAACGACCACGATTCCACATCTTCATCATTGCAACCTGCAAACTTTTTGATTATTTGACACCCTTTGTTTTGATTCTATAGTTGGCTGCAACAAATTAGTGGGATTATTTAAAATGAACAAATAAAATAGTAAAGTGTGTCACATACATGCATGCCAAAAGAAAAAAGATATGAATATCTAAGTTATGATCTCAAATGGTTAATGAGTTTCAGTTGAAATATTCAGAAGAACTCAAGTTTAAACCGAAAGTTGATACCAAAATAAATAGAAGATTGAAATGAATTGATTACCTGATGTTATTATTGGTGTTGGAGGTGAAAGAGTGTTGGTATTGCAGCACTTAGCACAGATGCATTGAACAAAACAATTGCATACCGTATTCTTCACACACTTTCTCTTTGGAGGAATCACAGTTGCATCATTATTGCCTTTGCCCCATGGTTCTGTTTTGTGTTGAACAGTAACTTTTTTCTCGTTTTGCTCTACAGCCGCAAGTTTTACTATGTCAACCCCTTCGCAACAGAACCTCAACCTTCTCATCATTTTCTCCCTCTCAATTCTATTGCATACAATGTCACTGTAAGCTCTTTCTCATGTTATATAAGCCACCCCTTTTGAGTTGTAACCATATATTTCAACTATAATAATCAAATTTTTGTCTTAAGAGATGGGACAATGTGAACGTGGTTTTGTATATCTGTCTCCTGTTTTAAAATTATTAAGATTTTAATTTAAGTTCGTATAATTATTTATTTTTTATTATGTTCTTACTTTGACTATCGACCATTATTAATAGAAAATAAATTATTATTATTATTATTTTTGTCATAAATACTATTTTGATCATTATTAATAATTTTTTGTCATATATGTCTATCTTCAATAAAACCAAGTGTCCAACTTATTGCAATCGAGGGATTAATGAGTTTTTCTTAATGAAAAATTATTTGGAACATGAATTTGAATCATAACAAAAACAATTTTGCTAAAATCTTTTATCTCTCGGTCAAACTCTAAATTACTAGAATCACTTTAAACTAAATCAAGTAATTGAGTTCAAGCGTTTTGTAATGCAGAGACCATATAAAAATGTTTATCTAAATAGAAAAACAAAGAAAAAAAACAACTAAGATTATGACAAACATGGACATTCTTGTAATACATTAACTATATTTTTGAGGAGGGTGGGAGAGGTGCAACACAAGACACTAAGGTCATTCATCCTAATATTACTCTTGTCTCATTCAGACACACTTATCTGCAAAGTTCTGATTGGATCCCACTAGTGATGGTATCATCACATCTTGTAATGCAGTAACTAGCATAATTAATGTAATTATTTTATATAAAAGAAAGAAGAAAAAAAACTAATAACTAGACAACATTTTGGTCTGGCATGGGTCTTTGCCCTTTGGGTTTGGCCAGATTTGGTTCAATCTAGTTTGGCGTTGATATGATCAGATTCAGTTTAGTTTCTACATTGGAAAAGAAATCACAGGTGCTGCAATAAATTGGACCTAACTTCTCAATGTGACTCAAATTGAGCAAACCTAGTAACTATTTGCAATTGGAATAGAGGGCACACGCATATTTCACCTTCTATACATTCTAAATAGTAGTGAAATTGTGAACTATCCTGTCATGTCTTGCCGTAATACTACAAATCAAGAGTCGGCTATCATATGCATCGGACACTACATGTAAAAAATCAAGTGTTGATCCTACTTGCAGACACCAGTATGATTTGCATTCTCTTTTATCCAAGGATGCTCCATTATCTCCTGAAGTGAAAGCCTTTTTGAAGAATCTTTTACCAGGAGCTACACAAATTTACTTAGATCAGTAAGAAGAACAACCTAATCATGGTGTAAAAATGAAGATAGATACATAATATGATATAATCATACCCCACTTATCAGATTTTTGGCCTTTTTAGAAACAAGAGGGGTACGAGGGAAGCTCAGATCAATCTTTACTATACTGCACAAGTTTGAATTTATAAAGTACATTATATTAATATGTTGGAACAGATTTAGTTTACTATATATACATTACTCATGCCCTTCCATACCTTCTGAAGGTATCATCTTGACTTTCAGCCTCAAACGGAGGAACACCATAGAGGAATTCATAACAAAGGATACCTAGAGTCCAGTTATCAACTGCATAATCATGACCTTTATTTTCTACCATTTCAGGAGCTAACTAATCCAACGTTCCACACATGGTTTTTCTCTTTTTGTCTTTGTCTTCAGATTGTACAGACCAACCAAAGTCTGCAATCTTTAGACGACCCTGTAAATAAGCCATTATCAAATTAGTTGTACAAGTTTCCTCAAATAATCATATAATCAACTCACAAACTAATTCCCAACGATTTTCTTTATATATCTAGACTAAAGATTAAAAGCCTAAGATTGAAATGAACTGCAATATGTTTTATGACGTAACTGAGTTCTTCAAAGTTCATACTATGCTGCCATAATTGGCACAAAGCGAAGAAAACAAATATTGTTCGCATTCGAAAAGGGCCATAAAAATAGGCAAATGAATAAAAAGATACCTCATGATCAAGCAACAGATTTTCAGGCTTGATATCCCTATGAATAACATGCTTCTCGTGGCAATATGTCAATGCCTTTGTGAGGCTTAAAATGTACTAAAATTTTCAAATTTGAAACAAAAAAAAGAGTAAGTATCATACAAAGATTTTCTTCAAAATACAAGTATAAGCATAGAATGATAGAATATAACATAATCCCTTCCTATTTAGACATTCTTTGTAAATAAACTTTCTAGCTTTGAATCCAATTTTCACTTGCTTTCTCTGTAGTCCGTATTATACTCATTTCATTACAAATTTACAATTAGCCTAACCGTTAAAATTATCAGAGACATATCAATGATATCAAAATTCCTAAAAAGTCCGGATACATAGTACGACACGGATACCATCCGATACAGATACAGGAATACAAGAAATTTATAAAGATTTACCGTTGCAGCTTGTTTCTCGGAGAAATGACCTCTTTCACGAAGCAACATGTATAGCTCACCATTATGAGCATATTCAAGAATCAAGTAAACACGCTCTGAATCATGAAACCAACCATAAAGACGCAAGATGTTTGGATGTTTAAGACTAATCTGTATCTCCATTTCCCTCCCTCGTTGTTTGTGAAGTTGATACTTCTCTAGTTGTTCCTTGAAGATAACCTTCAATGCAACCACATATTTACTCTGGAAAAAAAATCACAATTAGTACAAAATCTATTGGATCCCACTAAATACAAGGGGGGGTTAAATAGCTTATTTGAACCAAACACTGCCTAAATATACAATCCCATTCTAGAAAATACTATTATTAGGTCTAGTCTCTGGCGACATAGACTCTGCCGAATTTGCCTCTCCCGAGTGGCTTTCCGATTCGAAGTCGTTGATAGACCAATCCCGTTTCTGATTTTGATCCATTAGGTTACTGAAAACTCGTTTGTTTTATTGACAAAGAGGGTGAATCGCAATCGGCGGAGGAGAACCGCACAAAAGAGAGGGAAATCGTTACGTGAATTCTGTTTTTCTCTTTTTGAATTCCAAACAAACATTTCTCAAACAAAATTAAATAAAAAGTTAAAATAAATATCTAAAATTTTTGGTTTTTAATCTCTCTAATTTTTTTAGCAACTTTTGTTCTTTTAAATTTTTTTCACGATTTTTAATCCCTAATTTTAAGCAATCTCGTGTGTATTCTTTAAAATTTTGAAATAGTTTTTGCAATATCTCACGCGAAATTTTGCAACACGTATGGTTAGCTTGTTTTGGAGTTTATGAAAGCATCGTAATCTCAAAGTGTGAGATAATGTTACAGAGGTCGTTGCTCAAGTGGTTGACATGGCTCATCAATTGTCTATTGTTAGAGGATTGGACTCATACGAACGCAATTGCTAGTGTTGTTCGCCATAATCAATTCTCGATAGATTCTTTGGGTCATCTCTCAACACCAGTAGTGGCTGACATTCAAGCTAGTGTTTCAACATCTATCCCAGCTCATCTTTGATGGCAACACCGTCAACGCGGACGTCTCCAACGCAACAACGATGCCTCTTTTTCAGATCAATTAGACAAAACATGTATTGGTATGTTCTTACACGACAAAATGGTACTTTTGTTTTGGCCAGAACTTTGTGTTTTACTTGTAACGACCGAATTTTAGGATTTTATTTATTTAATTGTTTTATTTATTATTTAATTGTTTGATGTGTTATAATTATTATTATTTGGATCTTAGAGGTATTAAGGGTATTTTGGTACTTTTCGTTATGGAGAGTTAATTTATGAGAATTGGTAGTAACTTGAATAATTAATAGGATGGTGGTGTATGAGTAATATTGAGGATTTTAATGAAGAAATTTTGTAGTAACATTTTAATGAGATGAGAAAGTCACTAGGTTCATTAAGAAGAGGGAAACTTAACTCATTTAGTGAGACTACATAAGAATAACTCTAGTAAAAAATTAGGATTGAGCATTCATTTCACAAACTATGACATTCTCGCGCGCCTTATGTTTTTTACCAAAATGCCCTTGAAGTTTCCAGATTTCATAATCTAAACTAGTGTTTTCCTTTGTTATAGGGTGAAAAAATGAGTTACGAATTTTTTCGGATTTTGTAATCCGAAAACTTCAACAAATAGAGCGTGTTACATGATCTTATTGCTTATAACTTATCAATATTTCTTCCATTCATACCCTTATTATTTTTATCAAAACCCATTTTTACCCTTCCATTATTTATGTCATTGCCTTTGTGCAATGTTCTTGTTGCACAATTTTTTTCACCGCGTGTTTATTTCAATGCCTGTATACATTCCACTGTTTTTTTCATTGCAACAAACTTTTAATAAAATTTTTCATTTTTTTTTCATTCCAATATATAAGTAATTTTTTCATTCCGTTGTCAATAAGTTTATTTCTACCCTTATCAATAAGTTTTTTCATTCCTTTGTTTTTTTAAATATTCATTTCGTTGTTAATAATATAGTACATATAATATTCGTTAATTTTTTTTCAAGAGATATTGTTCGTTGTAAGTATCTATTATTTTTTTTTTACAAGAAGTGTAAGTATGTGTTATTTTTAATAATAACTATTCTAAACAAATGCATATAATAATATCTTATGATAACGGTCTATTGTTACATATAATTATTTTATAAAGTACAAACACCTAATTAAAATAAATATAAAATAAAATGTTAGGCAATAAAAATTAATTTAATAATATATAAATTACTTTAAAAAAATACTAAATACTTAAATATTAATGGATATATATTTTATTTTGAATTAAAGATGACATTTTATGTCATTTTACATTTATCACTTAGTTGAACCGCTAATTTTACCAAACACTTCAATTAGTTTATCAGCTATCAGTCACCAACCATCAGCTATCAGTCATCAGCTATAAGCTATCAGCTAGTTAATCAGCTATCCGCTTTTTTTACCAAACAAAGCCTTTGATGTTAATTTTTAATTGATATAAGTCATGCGTCATAAATTCATTAAAATTGAACACTTCAAATATAATTACTTAATATTAAAAGTATTAAAAATTATCTTTTAAAATTGACTCACATGTTTGACTATGAGATTGATTTCATATCGTACAATTTGATTGGTTAAAATCATAAGGGGTAAATTATCCCCAAATCATGAGGGAGTATAGTAGGCCCCACCCATGATATATGTTAATATTAGTTAATATTGATTATGTAAAAAAACAACACATATCATTCGATACAACTAAGTTAATAATTATGTAATTAAGTTACATCCCAACGATGAGAATAAAATATTTACTTGCAGATAGATAAATTTCAGGTGCCAAGAGAGTTTTTCTCGTTCGAAAGAAGGTTAGACGAGTAATATGTTAGGGCCGACCCTAGGAATACGCCGGGGGTGCGATGGCCTAGGGCCCATGCCGGTAGGGGCCCTAAAAAAATTATGTTTGGGGGTGTATATAGAAATATTTGATTTTTAAGGGGTGCATATAGCAACGTTCACTGAAAGACCCCAAACACTGACTTGATGAAAGGCTGGGCTGAAGCCTGTTAGTGTTTTTGGCCCCTTTGTTGCTATTTGCTATATATACCTCCGTATATACAAAGATTTTTATATACACCCTCCCTATAAAATTTTGGTTGTTCTTAATAATGTAACAAAAAATTTATTATCGATGAAATTGGTGATATTTTTTGGGGCCCTTAGTTCTAATAATGTGCCTCACTAATATTAAAAACATTGTTCATATTTATTATTCAAGAAATTGGGATAATTTATAACAAAACAAATTATATTTTAGTTGAAAATGAACCTACTAGAGAAATTAATCTTAATATTGTCTTTCAAAGTTTCCAACAAATTAAATTATATCATTATAGTAATGTCAACTTTCTTGAATTGATTAAAAGGATTGCAAAATTGAATTTGATAATGCAAAATCATGCGAGACACATTCATGATCATGAAACCGATGTGAGACGCATTTATGATCATGTGGCCCACTCGTCTTTTTTTGTTCTTTTTTGGTAGTAAAAAACGAAAAAAAATGAAATGAAGACGTGATAAAATCACAACAATGAGGTAAAAAAAATTATGATGTATTACTAAAGGGGCTCTTTTCGTAAATTATGCCTAAGGCTCGTAAAACTCTAAGAACGACCCTAAATATGTATCCAAATACAAGTTAGTTGAATATTTCTCAAGTGCAATGAGGTCCATGAAGTGACGAAGCTCGTAATTAATCATTCAAAAATTAGTAGAACTTGACAATTGTTATTTTTCTCATGTTTCATGGTTGTAGCACCACTACCCGGAGTGTCTATGAGCACATAAGCACATTCTAAAAAGAGGCAGCACACACGTTGATAGAAGAAAAACGAGAAATGCCGCACAAGAGGAAATATTAAATCAAATGTGGGGCATCACGTAATTCCAACAACGAGAGAATTCATGCAATATCCACATAATTAGTTGAGCAAGGCTGAATAATGTAGACTACGTTGTTTGCCGCTATAATAGGATTTTTATTCACCCACTTCCTGATATGCCCCTATGCAGATTTAGTTTAGATTATCTTGGGGGTGATGACATTGCATTTCATAGCCTTTCATATTAAATAAGCATATCAATTTTAAGTTTGAGCTCCTTCTACGAAATATAACAATTTTTGTTGCCTTGTGGTATTTTAGCAGATGATATGTAATGGATACTTTCCGAGTTCTAATATATATTTATTTTGTAAGATCACAGTTGTCGTTTTGCTACTATCGTTTTCCTATGGTATTCAGTGGTTCGCTGTTCTTGTGTGTTGCACGTGGGGGCAAAGAAAGACATTTTAGTGTGAATTGGAAAATAACAAAGAGGGTCAATGCCTTATTATATATGTTAGCTTAGGTTTGGTGTGTAAGATTGTGTTTTACCAGACTCTTTGTACTTGTCGTTATTTCTGTCTTGACCATTCCTTGTACTTCAGTAATTATTTATTAGTAATATAATATGTTATTGTGGTTTTCCTTTTCAACAAGCAATTGCATGAATGTGACAATGCCTAATTCCATTCTTCTTCTCAGTGTGGTGATGCTCCTCTGATTTTTTACCAAATAATATTCCCAAATAGTCTTAGCAGCATGGACAAACCCCATTAATTTATTATTTTATTATTATTATTATCATCATTATTAATTATTTACTATTATTATTTCTTCTGTTCTTATTTTAGTGTGGAGCACAATTGGGGAAGGAAACTGCCAGATACCTCATTGGACTTTTTGGCCGTTTAGCAAAGCATATTATAATATTTCTGTCCTATTTTGGCAGATAATGTTTCAACATGCACGTTTGCTTGCAAGTGCCTAATCCCAAGAAAAAGGATTTAATCAAACTCTTTATAATGTTATTCAATAATTAAAGAGGTAAAATCTACCATTTTAATTAATCCAAACATAACCTTGATATATATGCGTCCGGAAAGGTCCATCCACTTGTTAATGGAGTAATCCACTTCCCCCCAAAAAGGCAAAGTTTTTACAGCAGTACTGTAATTAAGTATACCTGAGGCTGAGCTTTTCTCATTTTTTATTTATTTTTAGATAAGCAAAGACCTAAGCTTTTCTTATGTTGTATTCGAAATAAATAATGCTAATTAACAAAAAAATATTCTTTAATAAACATTCTCTTAGGAATCAACACACATTTTTATTGGTTAAATTCATGCAGATCCTAACAAATTAATAGTAATAAATATGTGTTGCTACAAAAGGATATTTTAAGTGTTGCAACTGGTACAAAAATGCATTGAGTGTATTATGTAATGTGGAAGGTATTACAATACAAATTACAAACTTTACTACACACGCCCGACAGACATGATACATTTATGAGATATCCCCCCTCCATCTCTCTCTTTCTTGGAAGGTGCTTTGGGGTTAAATTTGAGTGTTCACACACACAAGAGAGTTATATTTATACATACATTAACTTGATATTTTGTTACTATTTTTGCATATTTAATTAGTTTTATGTTTTCATAACTTTTATATTGGATAAATTCATAGTAACAAAATATCAAATTTGAGATCATTGACTTACAAGTGTCGTGTGAGCTAGAGTCAAGCAACTATTGAACGAACCATCTCAGCAATGCTCATAGTTTTCCTAGCTCCCTCCGTTGATGCCATTTTTATAATTTAAGAACCTTTTTTGTTCTTTTTTTTTTTTGTTGATTTTATTAGTGTAGGGATATTAAATTGATGAAAATGTGATAGTTTAAAGACAAATTGATTGTATAAGCAATTACTCGGGTGGGGGTTCAAAACTTCAAGTTATGATTAGCCTCTTTTATCTTTAACTGTTGTTGTTAAATGCCCTAAACTCCTAAATGACCGGAATAACCACAATCATATATAGATATACCATCTAATTTCAGGGGGAAAATATTTATATATTGACACTTTCTGGGGCAAATGTGGAAATACAATAAACTGGATAGTAGCACCACTCACTATTTTTGTGCATGGGTGCACAAATTTCTAAGGTCAGTACCTGGATGTATATATCTCTTTCTGGAAAATAAAATAGCATAGATATTGATTTAGAATAATAACCTAATTTTCGTCCCATTGAAATTCAAAAACCTTATGAAAAATTAAGACGAAATATTTTATTCATTAGGTAAGCTGGTGGTATAAGCGGATGATACAAACACAAACCCCAAGAAAGAAAAGAGATAGAAGATACATAAAATGAAAACTTAAAATAAAATACACAATAAAAGCATGCATGCATCTCCATGAATATTCAGCATGTAGAGCTAGTTGGGATGTACAGTACTGTTGGACTTTGAGGAAGGAGGAGGTGGCGATGAAACCGTGTTGGAACCGGAACCCTTAGGATCAACAATCTGATCCCACATCATCTTCTTCACAGAACGTTTCTTTGCAGGGAATACACTCCCATTCTTTGGTTTGTGCCATGCCTCTGTTTCCTCTGTTTTCATCACCTTGGCTTTCACTTCCCTATCACTTTGTAAAGTTGTATAACTATGTGGATTTTCGAACTCGTCTACCTTGCAAGGGAAACGTGATAGGTGTGGGGGGTTTTATAATGGTCTCTCTAAACTTGTTGATTAAGATTGGCAATATCAAAAGTAATAATATGACTGTTGAATTGAGATTAAAAGTTTAGATTTAAAATACAACTTATACTTTTAATATTCGAACCGAAAAAACACAGAATTAAAATTTGGATATTTCGATGCTGATCCAACCCGATTGCGTTAAAGAGGAATTCTTCCATGGTCACAAGACCAAATCAAAAGTGTTTGGACACACACACATAAAAAGATGGTCCTTAAAATATTCAATTATTTTTTTATTAATTTCTTTCTTATTGTTAAAAAAATATTTCTTTATGTGTGTGTGACCAAACACTTTTTATTTGGTCATGTGACCATATTAGAATTTCTCTGTGTTAAATGCGTAAATTTTTTACTGCAATCAAATCCCGATGGGTTATGTTATGCACTTCATGTGATTAGTTGATTGTGAAGATCACATGCACACGAATGAAAACTAAAATTACTACTCTAATCTTAATCTTAACATAATTACTCTGTTTGCCTTTAACCCTCCAACTCTCTCTCCAATCCGTTCCATCCATGGATAACACGTGAGTGATATTATGGTTTGTGACATTGGTCAACCATAATGTCACAAATAATTTTTTTTCTCTTTAATAAGATTGTTTGCTTGTTTGAACGTTTATGACATTATTATTCGTCAATGTCACCGACCACAATATCCATCCATCCATGCTCTTAATAGCTTCAAGACCACCTATGATATCTTACCCCCACCCCATTTTTGGTGGGTCCCGGTTTATGACTTTTGTAGTTTTGTTTTAGGTGCTCTTGAGTTTTAAGAGGCCTTGGAGTGGCGAAGCATGTGCGTCATGGAATCTGGAGTTTTAAATTTTTAATAGACCATCATCATAAATCAAATCCTATGTGTATATAAAAATAAGGAAATTTGTATACACGCATACATGCAACCACCCAATACGTCGAAAGATAAAAGAAATAAAAATACTGATGTAATAGGAAGAGTGGAATGGAGAATAAACCAAGTATTAAATGAGTGTAGAAAAATCAATTGTGTCTATATATAAGAACTCTTCAATAAATATGCTTGGTTTTGAAATTATAGAAATAATATAAGGAAAATTCAGACTTAGTGAATAAGATTCCTGCAATGAGCCAATCATAGAGTAAGAACAGTAATTTTAATTTTAATTTTTAACACTAAAAAAATTTAGATGTCGGAATAAGTATATGCATGAATATGAATTATTAGACCCTTAAAAATTAGTATATGTGGAAATTTAGACTCTTAATCACTTTGAAGCCCTCAAAATTTGAAATTTATTTTTTCTAGAGAAAAATTTGAAATTATTATACAATAAAGTTAAGACTATCAAATTTGATTAAAATTTGGACCCTTGAATATTTCTATTTGAAGGAATTCGGACCTTCAAAATTGTGAGGCTATGTACCATAGTCGACGTTGCACATGGTGATTGCCGGTTCTGTTATTATTTGTTTTAATGTTAAATTTTGCAGTTTTCCACATTAATTTGATAATTATATGACCATTGTCTATTGATGGTATCATTGTTACATTATCAATTCATCTCTCCAATAAATTCCCCCAATATTGTCATCCACATCTTCGCTTCTAGACGAGAACCCCTATTGCATGAATCTCAGTGATGATTTGATGAGGTCATAATTCATAAAACTAAGAGGGATTAATTCATTGTCACTCGAAGGAGTAATTTTTTTTCTTCATGAAATCCATATAATCATTCTTACATTCGATCACTTCGCTTGACAAAGTGAAGTATGCATGGATTATTTATGTCAATGACGTCTATAAAACGATTACCGAAAAAGTGGTTGATTAATTGACCAGAATTATTTTGATTTTGATAATTTAGAAAGAAAGAAGAAAGTACTCACGTTAGGAATATTATATAGAAAGAAAGAAATTGTATAATGTAATTGATAATTACAAATTTTGAATAGTAGAAGTGATGCTTAGCTATAGCAAAACCCACTAACTATTGGTGCATGTAATATTATAGAACTGTCAAATTATCCGACGCCTCCGCCTCCACCTCCTCTATTGGGTTTGCTTTTGAAGCGAGTAAGTCCTAAAGTAAAGTTGTTCTTAATACTAAAAAAAAGAGATTTGTTGTTAATACTAAAAAAAAAGAGTTCTTGTTAATACTAAAAAAAGGAGAGTTCTTGTACAGACTCAACATATTTCTCAAGGAATTAAAAGAAAAAAACGTACCGTTTTTTTTTTATTTTGTTTTTTATATAATAAAAAATGAATTTGAAAGAAAAGGAATAAAAATGAATAAATATTGGTTAGTCTTTTACCTGGTTAGTCTTTTACCTGGTTAGTTTTTATTTTGTCTTACTTCTGATTTTTTAAGGAATAAAAATGAATAAATATTGGTTAGTCTTTTACCTAGTTAGTTTTTATTTTGTCTTACTTGTGATTTTTTTATGATTTATTATTATCAATAAATCAATAAAAAAGTATAGTAGTATAATTCCTATACTACTATACTTTTACTTAAAAGAAGTATTCATGAATAATAAAGGATTACTCAAATAACCCTTTCCAAAAAAGTATTACTCAAAAGTATTATCCCCTAACTATTTGCAAACAAAGTATTATAGACTCAAAATGATTACTCATGAGTAAGAAATTAAAAAGTATTCCTGAAAGGTATTACCCATCAATACATGATTTGCTACTTTAATTTTAGCTTTTTAATTGTCTTACCAACCAGATTTTATAGAATCTAAAAAATTCATAATTATCCGGTTAGGATTGATCTAAACCAGCTCATTATATATATATATATATATATGATTCACCATGCCAACTATAAAACAACTTATTAGAAACACAAGACAGCCAATCCGAAATGTAAAAAAAATCTCCCGCTCTTCGGGGATGCCCTCAACACCGAGGAACATGTACTAGGGTGTATGTACGACTCGTTTAGATCATAAACTAAAATATAAAAATCTAGTCTATTAATATTAATAAGAATTATATATATAATTCTATTGTGTATAAAATTTGTGGTTTCGATTGGTGCAAACCGAATCACCTTAATAAGCTATTTTGTGAACATAGTAGCTAAATAATCCCAACGTGTTACATAAGGCAGATATTGTATAATTTTTCGATTTTCCGCAATTTTTTCCATACCTCTGTGTAAATAACCCAATATTGGTTCACAATCAATAACATCTTCACCATCCAGAGTAACAATAAGTCAAAGAACACCATGCATTGATGGGTGTTGAGGCCCCATATTGACGATCATGAGGTCTTTTCTTGTAGCTGGCACATTCATAGGTTTTTCCTCGATTCATTCTTCCATGAATCGTTAAAAAAAAAAGTTCATCAAAATTCAGGATCTAATAAATCGAATAATTGAAAATGATTCTTGAAGTTAACGAATTTGTGAATCCCGAATACCCAACTGATTTATTAATTTTTTATAACGTATTTTATTTTCTTTGACAAATAAGACAGTAGTCGTTGCCGTTTTCCTAGAATTACATGTAAACCCCTTTGAGATAAATAGTCTTTTGGGTGTAATTCCAAATGTGAAGTAAGTCTTAGTATCTTATTATGGAAATTGAATACTTGAAATTCAACTGATCCTGGGTTTTCTTCTTCTTGTTTTTTTGGTGAAATAACAGGTATAAATGAATTTTTTATCATAAAATGAAAGCTTTTCTCTCCCCCTCGTTTTTGGTAGATATTTTTATTGATCAGTAATAGTAATGACACTAATTTTTAATTTTGTATATAAAGTTATCTTAATTTACTGAACAATTCTTAATTTTTTTTTCAAATTAATTATATTATTAAGGAATGGAATTCAAATAGATATAAAAATGAATACTATATTTATTAATTGAATAGATAAAAAATTCTATTGTCTTGTCTATTTCAAATATTCAAATAAAAAAAGACCCTTTTTTTGATTCATTATTTCTATCTAATGGATACATCATTGAATTCGTATCAATCCCACAATTTATTTAAATATATATAAATAAATATTTTTATTTATTTATTTATATATATATATTCACATATCAGATATGTTACAAAAAATATTATGATAATGATAAATAGAAGATAAATGTAGATTCTACATTAATCTTTCAATTGAGGATACATATGTATCCTTAATATACTGAGATAGCTTCCATTATGGGTATTAAACCAATAGCAGTTTATACAAGCTAAATCTTCTAATCGATATTTTGGCCAAAGAAATAATTTAAAATTCATTAGTTTTTTTGTTTCGCTATCAAGATCTTTATTGTTAGCCAAAACTTGAGAAACATTTTTTATTTTATTCTCATTCTCTTTTATTGTTTTTCTATGCACAGTCTTTCTATCCCTATGATTGAAACAAGTTAGAATTCTCAATTCTCTACGGCGTCTAGTGGACAAATGATTTTCATGAACAAACAAATCATAAAGATTTTTATCTTTATTTTCTCTTATCTTTTGCTCAACACGACTTTTTTTCCAACTCCAACTTTTTCGCCTCTTACTCTTATGAATCAACGGTAGTCTTAGGGTTTGATATATAAGAGATTGTTCATGGTTTTTACTAGACAGGCGAATAGGTTCAATAAAAAAGATTAGACTCTCCTTCAAGTCCTTAGTGTCCCTACATTCTGTATAAATAGAATCCTTCGTAATTGAATCAACCAGCATTTCTATATCTAGCTCTAGCTTTTGAATCGACCTTATTACAATTTTTTTAAATTTTTTTCAATCTAAGCAGGATAATGAAGAGGTTGATATTATCCATTCCTATTTCTTGGTCGGAACTATCATAGTGCAAATAAAAACCCAAATATTTTGATAGTAAGAAATCCCGTTCTCCCTTTAGATCGATCCTGTATTTAGTATTTGATATCTTAGAATAGTACTTAGAATAGTATGAGCGAGGTTTAAGATCTACATCTACTGAACTCACTGAACTCACGTATTTTTCGTTTCTAACTTTAATTCATCTTGTCGAGAAAGCGACAAAACAAAGAATTTTATTGTTAAGTGATGACATGTTGTCATTACGTAATTTTTAGGACTTATTTTGACAAATTTGATAGAGTTCAAGGCAATATGAATGGTCCAGAGGCGTTAAAAAGCGAGAAAACAACTAAGAGCTTGAAGCAACAAAACGCGGCACGATTGCTTACATCGTGACGCGATTTTATAGGCAGAGAGGCAAGTTTTTTGATTGCTGGAAATCGTGACACGATTGCAGAAGGCGTGTCACGATTGTGAAGAAGGATCTCGAAGGACTCTAGGTTGTTATAAAATCGTGACACGATTAGACACAGGCGCGGCGCGATTTTCCGATCAGAAAATATTTCCTATTTAACCAGAAGTTAGTGCCAGAAACAGGGTTAAGATTTTGGAGAGCAAAAGTGCAATTTTGAGACCTGAAGACTGCTTGAAGGGCGATTTCATCATCCTTTACTCAGTTCATGTATGTTTTAATTATTTCATTGATTATGCTATTTGTAAACTCGATTAT
>Ga0228710_1002766_pt1 | contig 27825 bp, 11 predicted proteins | sample MedpolnodulmetaG_FD_177995 | JGI IMG/M metagenome (GOLD analysis project Ga0228710, IMG submission 177995) | Root nodule microbial communities from Medicago polymorpha collected in Santa Monica, California, United States - pink nodules | ecosystem: Host-associated > Plants > Roots > Nodule... | reverse complement strand
TTCTTATGTTAAGAACATTCTCATGAAACATTTCTCACAAAATTCATTAGTAGATAACAAGTTAAAAAACAAGTATTAAATGTTTGTAATCTTTAAAACATCAAATAAGGATTTTGTCCTCAACAAAGATGCCTGACAAATTTATGTATTTTCCTTTTAATTCCAATAATAAGTGTTGACAACATTTTAATTTTAATAATATCCACCATGGCAAAAAATAAAAAATAAAAAAACGTTGTTGGAACAAAATGTGTTTAACATTACCCTTAGAGTTTTGATGATAACAAGGTATTAAAAAATTGTCAATTGGATATGCTAATATTTGTTCAAGTGCGCAGGACCATAGAAAAAAATTTAGTGTCTTTAAATACATAGGTTCTGGAAGAACAAATGAGAGCAATGATATTTACAAAATGGAAGCTTGTGTTGCAAGGAAGCGTCTGAAGAAAAAAGGTTCTGAAGACAAGAGGTTCTGAACATCATCAGAAACTGATATCATCAAAAGCACCTCCTCAGAAATTGTTCACCAGAAGCTGACGTCATCAGAGGTTCTGAAGATCATCATAAACTGGCAGACTGGAAGCTTCAGATTTGTGTCAAATGCTGTTATTATCACACCTAACATTGCAGAAGAAGAGAAGCCTGAAGCAACGGCTAATTCAGAGGAATTTGAAGGCATTTGATGCTTATTCTTTGGAGAACGTTGGAAAAGGACAATAGTACAAGTGTACAACCACTATCTCCACTACTCTGATTTGTGTATGCATTGTACAAGAACAACAGTTGTGTCTACGCTGGTATTCCTCTATACATGCAATGGATTTGAAATTGTTCCCTCATAGGACAATAACCAAATCAAGCAATAGATCATTGGTGATCTGATCAAGGTTTAAACGACTCTATTTTTTATGGCGGCACCCTTTACCTTGTATGGGTGTTATAATGTAGCATTGTTTTGTTTTGTCTTTATTCCGGAGTGTTGCTTTATGGCACTAGACTATTAACATTGTTTTTGGTGGGTGATTCTCTTTTGCACACCTTGTGCGAGATGAATCACTCTTTGTGATCTAATATATTCCATTTTGGCTTTTAAAAAAAAATGGGGAAAAAATAATTACTTCAAATGACCTCACCTAATATTTGGATAGTCGACTTTTTTTAGTTCAATGCCCACAATTAAAGTGTCTTAGTGGAACTCACAATTTTTCTACAATGAGGGCAAGACACATAACACAACAAACTTAACTTTGATCTTCATCTTTGTTGGCTTAATTCGATTATATACTTCTTTTTGTCCCTTAGCTTATAATCTATGTTGGTTGCTCGGTTGTTTGACCAAAAAAAAAAACGTAATCCGTAATTAAAAAAAATGTAACCATTGATTTTCTAACATTCCTTTTAATATGAATGAATATAGAAAAATAAAGAGTCGCAAATCATCATATAGTAGAAGTTTTTTTTTTTTTTGAGAGAATAGAAGTTATAAGATGGATATGTGATATAAGATGGAAGACTTATTCCAACCGTGTAAACAAAATTGGAATTGAAGTTCCCTTGCATGACTCAAAAAAAATCAGAGGACCAGAATTTTTTTTTGCCATTTATAAAATCAAGAAACATTTAAATTAAACCTAGGGCTCATACCTTGCAAGAGCTTATCAAGGTTTGTCTTCGACTGTTCAGCTATGTACATCATAATTTACATCATAAGTTGAACACTACTTTAATAAACACGATCATCTAGTTCAACTAACAGGAATTGAACCTGACCAGAAGATGGGTGATATTTATCAGAAGCCGCAAAAACATGAATTTCCTTGTTGATTTCAATCCAGCTAGACCCCGGACATCTCTTCTCTACACCCAAATCCTTCATCTCAGTCTGGATCTTCGCGAAATTTTAAGTGAAAATTCTAAATGGAATATATAAGTTGTGCCTTGTAAGGTGATATATGCACTTTATAATTACGTTTATTGAAATATCGAGTTTGTTTACCATAATAGTAAAGGTATTTGCAGTTTGTCATATGTAAATTACTTGGTGCCATGAATACTTGGTGTTTGCGCTTCAACAAAAGTTTTTAAAAAAAATAAATAATCACCAAATTAAATAAATAAATAATAGATTATTGTTTCTATCCTAATCAACCTCCAAATTCTCTCTTTTTTCAGTTAGAAAAAAACTTCAAATTCTCTCATGTGGAACTGTAAAAACAACAGAGATATATTAAAGACAAATATATTGGATACGGTTTCACTACTAACTGATAAAAATACAAAATTAGAAGTTGGCACACTGCTTGTAAAAAAAAAAAATCATTGTTCCAAGATAGAATGTCCAATAAGAAGCTAATTATTGGAGTTGCAGGTAAATATGTAAGGAAAAGAAAAAGACTCGGGGAGAATTGAAGGTGGATATTCCCTTTGAAACATAGATAAATATTTTGCCACAAAAACAAAATAAAAATCATAGCTAGACTAAACCCACATCAGGATCATTGAAAAGAAAAAACCCATGTGAAATCAAGTACAAATCATACATAGAACCATATAGAAATAGTACCATTGGTAGAAATGCGTTGAAAATGAATATGAAGTAAGTGGTGGTTATAAAGGGTGAGAGTGAATGTGAAAAATCATGCACTAATTTTTTTATTTTGCAGGTTATTAATAAAAAAAACGTTTTTTTTATTTGGAAGTGGAAGGATTTACACAAATTAATTGCAAGTTACATAATAAATAATTACATGAATATGAATGAATTTTATATAAATAAATGTTTAGTAAATAGATGTAAGAAAAGAAAAAATGAAAAAGAGAGCCACTTGACATAAGTATGAGAGATTAGTTAAAAAAGGGAGTCATCAAAATGTACCTTAGAATACATGTATATAGAGATAGAGATTTTAACAACAAATTGTAACAACTGTCGCAATCATGGTAAAACCAAATCAAATCTCTATCTCTATTCTCTATTATAAACATTTTCCTTATTTTATTTTGATAGTACACGTGACAAGCTTATATTGAAAGGTTCATTTAGTGTTTTTCTATCAACCAATTAGAATGAATCATGACTCATATTTTTTGTATTAACCAATCAAAATAGATCATGACTCATTTCATAAGTGTATGTGGCATTTTCACATTCCACATCTCATTTAATGTTTTCTTATCATTCAATCAAATTGAGGGCACAAGTTAACATTTGCCTAAAAAAATATAGCATCAAAGAGAATGACATTCAATAATATAAGTTTAAGATAAAAAATAAATAAACAATTGACAATTGAAAACTAACAAAATAAATTATGATGGTGTCGATAATACATACAAACTATTTGGAGGTGTTTCTGTGATTTTGGGCGATGATTTCAGACAAAGTCTCGGCTCAAAATGATTTTTTCATAATAGAAAATCAAACTAACATATCAAAATTGATAAAAATATAATATAAAGTCTTGAGAGGAACAAAATCATACTCCAACGTCTCAAATCAACACCAACAAACAAACCCAAAAAGATTCAAGTGATTCTCCGTAAGGACCAAATTTTTAATTAGTTTTTTTATACACATTCAACATGAATGTTTACATGTTTAGAAGGACAACAAATATATTAGAAATACATTGAATTATCCTCCTAATGATTGTCTGATTTATACATCATTATTTAATAAATTCTAAATTATTTGTTACGACTTATAATTAATAACTAAGTCCACCTATCCTATCCGAACTAGAAAATATCCTATAATAAAGCCGAATGTCATGATCTGAATTCAATCTTTGTCGGCTCCCACTATGTGTGTGAGTTTTCAAAAATAATTCTCCGTTGCAAAAAATACATTCATTCATAAAGTATATCAAACCCATTGATCCAATGAATGTGTAAAAAATATAAAACTAAACCACTGATATATACATACAGACACCCACGCGCATGCCCGCGCACGCACGCCCGCCCGCGCGCGCGCCCACACACATATATATTAACATCGGTTTATTTATCCCGTGCTTGGCACAGGCTCCATACTAGTTATAATAAATCAAGTTTGTGAAACAATATAAAAATAAATAAATAAGCATAGAAGAGAGAGAGAGAGTAATAATATGATAATTTTATTTAATATATAATATGATATATCCATCTCAACTTGTTTACATACAGCAGTAGTGGTAAATCAAGTTATTTATATTATTATATTAGAGACTCACACACCAGTAACAGTGGTGGAGAAGGTACACTGAGCATGGTAAAATGGACACATATTAGGATCAGCGAATGCAGCGATCACGTAAAAACAAGCAGTACATGAATGGCCAAGTATCAGGAGTAGCATTCTTATTCAGTTCATCAATTGCAACCACCACCAGGAGGCCTATGAGAAGAATTGTATAGAGAAACGAAGTTCTTGTTATTGCCATTACTAGCTAGTAGTCTTATTTTAATGTTAACTTATTATTAAGTCCGTTCCTAGAGTTTTACAGGCCTTAGGCATAATATGAGAGAAGGACCCCTTACATAAGTTAGGGCCAAAGGATCAATTCAGCCTAAAAAACAATAAATGAAAAACTCATTCAAACATTTTATCAAACACTTGCAGTGCAAAATATACATAAACTCTAAAACTAAAAACTAATCCCTTTGTTCCTTTTTAAGTGTCTTTTTAAAGTGAATTTTTCGTTCCTATTTAACTGTCTTTTTGGTATTTTAAGGGTACGATTTGTCAATTATACCCTTTGTCAATTACTTATATCTTTTTCAATAAAACAAATCAATGCTATCTATTTAGAAAACTAAATTTTGTTTTTTTAAACAAAGTTTTTTTTTTTAAAACAGTTTGTTTCTTGTTATCTTCAAATTTAAACCAAAATTTGTTCCAAACAATGGTTCCAAGATGACTGAAAATTCTATAAATAAGATGAGTAGCGATTGTTAAAAATTTTAAGTGTGACTCTAGCATTGGTCGAAGTCATAGGTTAAGCCTTAACTTTAACTAAAGGAGTTGGACGAAAGTTAATTTTTCTTAACTTTTGATTAATGCGAAGTTGGAATAATTTTTATATTGACTTGAAATAATTAATAAGATGTGCACAATATTTAGAAAATTGACAAATGTTTGTTATGAGATAGAAAATGCGCAAAAAAAATAGGAATTTGTTGGAGAAAAATATAATAACTGACAATTGTTTGTTAAGAGAGAAAGATAACATATTAAATTTATTGGAAAGATAAAGTGTGTACAAAAAAAAATAGGAATTTATTGGTGGATTAAAATGAGGGTATAATAAGAAGAAAATGTGCAAAAATATACATCGCTATTTTGATGTTAATTTTCTAAAAAGACACTTAAAAAGGAACGGAGGGAGTATAATATAAACATGCAAACATCTAAACATTTAATCTACATAAGACATTTACATTTAAATATTGAATCATTTATCACACAAAAAAATATCAAAATTTAAATAAACCCTAAAACTAAAACATTTTTAATTTAAGAGAAAAAATGTAATATATAAACATAGAATGAGAATGGTAATGGATTATAAAAACTTACTTGTTATCGGAGTGGAGACCAATTTGAATTTGAAGAAATTTGAATTTCTTGTCAAATGAAGACATCGGCTTCTAGCTCAGCTATATAACAACACAGTGTGAGTTAACTCATGTTGGCTATACCAAGCGTGGGTTAACTAACATAGGTTATAACCTAACATGACTTAACTCACGTTGATTTTATGTCAGAAAACATTGCATTTTCTTGACTGAAGACTTGTTTTATTCATTCAGTCATTCATTCAATCATTTTCATTCATTCATTTAACCATGTGCACACTGTAAAAAGACAAACCATCCTTAAATAAGATGTTGGTGGAGGTCCGATTTCAAGTGCAGAAAATGTGGCAAAATGGGACATGTAGAGATAATATGCAGGTCAAAATCAGATTAGACAAAGATATCCATGGATAAGCAAGAAAAAGATCAACTTTTTGTTGCAACATGTTTTACTACAAGCGATAATTCATGTTACTCGTGGTTAATTGACAACGGCTGCACAAATCATATGACCAATGATCATAAGCTCTTTAAAGAGCTTGACAAAACGGTTGTTTCCAAAGTAAAAATTGGAAATGGTGATTTCATCTCGGTCAAGGGAAAAGGAACGGTTGCTATTGAAAGCTTATCTGGTATGAAATATATTTTTGATGTTTTATCTATGCTTGACATTGATCAAAATTTGCTTAGTGTCCCATAACTTGTTGAAAAGGGCTTCAAAGTCATATTTGTAGAGAATGTGTGTTTGATCAAAGATGTCAAAGGCAAAGATGTATTTAAGATGAAAATGAAAGCTAAAAGTTATGCTATAAATCAACTAAAAAAGAAGGCGCAGCCAGAAACTTATGAATATTCTGATGATGACATAGAGGATGTTCCAATTAGAAGAAACAATGAGATTTTGGTAAAAGAGTTCAAAGTTGATGATCAAGGGGTTGATGTGTTAACAAAAGCTTTACCAATAGCAAGATTTGACATATTAAAAGACAAGTCGGGACTTTGCGGCAACTAAGGCAAGGAGAAGAATTGTAAAGACGGCCTTAGTATGCCTTAGTATTTTCAATTATGATATTAATAAGTTTTTTATGAAACATTAGTGAGTTATTTTTCAGCTATGTTTTGTTTTAAAGGCAATAATTTTAGGGAGTTTCTTTTTGTTTTAAGTTATGTTTCAGCTTTATTTATAGAGCACTAAAGTGTTTGTAATGTGAGCTTGATGTTATAAACATATTTCAGTCTTCTAATATATCATTTCCATAATATTGTTTCTCTCATATCCCTTTAAAACCAACATTTTTTGTCTCATAAAATGACTTAGGCAAAGTATTTTCTTCATGAATGCATCACTTAACAATTCTAGCAACATTGAAAAGCTTTTGTCAGTCCATCCATTCATGCACCTTAGGTGGTACAGATGTACGATGAAGGATAGTTTTGTGAACTTCTTACAACCGCGATAAAATTTTGCTCTGCTTCCTTCAATAACTTAAGGAACTAATTTGAATTATCACCCTTTTTAGATTGTTGAACATTATGTTCGTTTGTGAATGATTCAGAATCCCAATCCTTTATATTTGTATATGCATCATCATCATCATCATCATCATCATCATCATCATTATCACTACTTTAGATGTACATAGAGGGTTAGAATATGTTATCTCTCTCACCATGAAAGATCCAATGGCTATAACCTCTTAGAAATCCATGATTGATTATGTGTTCATAGACCTCCATCCGAGAACGCTCGAAACAATTGACACATTTTTTGCAGGGACAATATTTTTTTTTCCATTTTCCAATGAGTTAGCAAATGCAAAATTGAGAAAACTTAAAACCCTTTTATTGTACTCCTCTTTAGTTATCGAGTTCTTTGATATCCAACTCTTATCCATTCGATAAAACAGGAGAAAGTTGGGTCGTGAGCTCTACACGTTATTTATGTGTTAATAAGGCTTATACAACCCAAAAATAGTTCAAGAGGTTTTCTAGCTAGCTATTCTTAAATTCCACAGTATACTTTATGCAAAATCCGCTGTAAATTTTCTTGAAACATAACTACATAATCATACCAAGTATTTTAATCAATTTATCTAAAAGGGCCATACCAGTGTGAATAAAACTTCAGTTTTGTGTCGGCTATGAATGTTGTAACATTTTTGCATGTGTGGTAATGCCAAAAGAATTAGAGCAAACAAAAAAGATACCTCTAGTCCAAATCCGATTAATATGACATATTTTCTTGAATATCCAAATGGTGCCCTCTGTAACATCCAGAAACAAAGTATTATAAGCAATGTAATGGCAAGGCTGATGAAATTGAGGACATGTATGAGTGAGACAACAAAACAAGAATTTAGTGTTTTGTACATGCATCTAATCTATGAATGACTTATGACTTAAAACAAGCAATGTAGGCAATGGTTTTTCAAATAACTTGCATGAGATTGAAACATGTATGATTAAAAAAATGGTAGGCAATGGGTTGTTTTTTATGAGAAAGACGCAGAAGATAAAATCTATAAATTTTGATCAAGATAGCGACTGCTTGTCTGAGGTCCAGTATTGCATTAGTTTGTTAAAAAATGTCTACGTAAAGTTTGTAGTTTACGATGTAATTATCTAAAATACATTGTAGGCTATAATTTAAACTACATGCGTTCGTTATATATGTACCTTCTTTTTTTTTCTTTCTTTCGGTACAAATCTTATTTAATACCGGCGAAAAGACGGACATGTGATTGCCCGTCTTTCCGCTCTTTTTATTGCGCTAACATTTAAAAATTATAAACGGTGTTTTTTTTATGAAATTTTGATTTTAATTAAAACTATAAAAAAATATAAATGTTTGTTGCTTTCAAGTTATAAAAAAATCAAATTAACCATGATTATCTATTTCAACGACACCGATAATAATGCAATATAACAAAAAAATATATAATTATTTTTTTAAAAGGAAAAAAAATATAATCTAAATTCTTTTTTTTTTGTAGTGATCTAAATTCTTTTTTTAATGACACCAACAACAATTTTATTATAGAAAAAAGTTGTTTAAGGGTATAATTGGGATGATGAAAAAGTTAGTATAAATATACTTATCTAATTTGTTACACTTTTTAAATGATAAAGAAAAAAAAACAAAAAAATATATATTCATATCGTGTTTGTTACATTTGTTTTAATATTTAAATTTATTCTTTTCAATTTGTTACATGTGTTATTTGTATTGAAAATTGAGGGTATTTTTGAAAAGAAAAATCAAACTCAAAAATTCTGAAAAGGGTAGTTTCATTTCTATATAGTATAGATTTCACTTAAAAAAATGTACCTTATTTAAAATAAATATATTTTTTTTGGTTATAAACCTTATTAATATTCACTTAGAAAAATATACCTTATTTAAAATAAATATATACTAGAAACTATAATTTATGGTACATTATTTTAAAAACAAGACACAACAAATTATATTTTAGATTAAATTTGTGTATACCTACAATGTCCAACTGTTTTGTACATGCATCAAACCATGCCAAATAAATATATGTTGAGATATTTTAAAAACTAATGGGGAAATTACGTTGACCTCCCCTGACGTTTGTTCAAACGAAACAAACATCCCCTCTAGTTTTATAGTAGACATTAACTACTTTTAAAGTCTCTTAAATATATGATACCTCCCTTAAAAACTTAAGACCGTTTGTATTTAGGTTAACACTCAAAACATCTTTTTCGTCAGCGGTATGACCAAACTCTGGTCTCAGCCAGAAGATTCAGGCAACATTTGGATTGTCTGGCCACGTCCCTCTTCCTTCATGTGAAGGTCTTTCAATTTCTTCACCTTTGGTACTATTATCGGCATCAGAATAACACGCACTACAAGTAACTCATCAAGACTGTTATTTTCCATTTTCGTTAGCTCTTTTTTTGGCACTGTCGATTACGGCAAAGATATGTCAGTGCTGTATACCATCGAATTTGGTGGCTTTGGAATCAACAAGGTCTCACCAATCATTCCACGTCATGTTCCCTCCCTCTATCTATCTTGTGCAACAAAGTGGCTTATCTTGATTTTGCTACTTTTGTTATGTTCTGGTCATCCTCTCCATTCAAGGCTTTTGATCTCTGGTTCCTTTCAGATCTGTCGAGATCTGCAGATTTCTTTAGCTTCCGATTCGTCGCCGTCACGCCGGTGGTCTTGGGATTTTTTTGTTGTTCCTGTTCGTTTTGTTTGTGGTTGTACTGTGCACTGTTTTTTTCTTTTTTTTCCGTTTTGTTTGCTTTGTGGTTTTGTTGTGTTTAGAGATTGGGTGGACAGGTGACTTGGCCTTGTTTTAAGGGGGTTCGGTTTCGTTAACTCGAAAGGGTCTGCTTCGTTTAACCCGAAAGGGTCTGTTGACGTATTGGACTCATCCCTCGATCTGAGTTCTTACGCGTTGCTTTCTCGAAAGAGCTTTTTGCTTGCTGTTTTTCAGGGAGCTGTTGGCACTTGGATTTTGATACCGTGTTGGCGGTTGATCCATTCGCCATATTTACACTCTAACTGTTCTCAACAATGTTCACTTTTCATTCTTTTTGTAACCTAGTTTCGCGCCTGTACGCGAGTTCGCTGGGTTGCGCCTGTGATTAGTGAATTTTTGTTAGGATAGATTAGAGAAGATCCACTTGTACTGTTTTATCACGATGTATTTCCGTTTGGGTTTTCCTGAGTCAAGTCCTATGTCCCCCAGTCTTTGTATCTTTTCCTTTTTATTTATTATATTTTCCTTTTGCCTAAAAAAAAAAACTTCCATTTGTATTTTATTTTTATTTTTTTTCGTTTTTGTTTTATCTTGTTGTGTCGATGATGTACTTTCCTTTTTCTGGCAGAATAGGTAGAGGTAGTTTGAACTAGTTTGAACTCTTTTTTTTTTGACAGAAACTAGTTTGAACTTTGAAGATGGGTTTTCTTATATATTCAAAAAGTCATATTTATCTCTTTATTTTCCCTTTTTGTATGTTTTAATTAGGGAACTTGTTGTTGTGGTGTCTACCGAATGTTGTTTTCTGGGCAATCATTTAATTAGATTAGATTATGGTCGTGGGACAATGGATGAATTTATTGCAGAAGTAGATGAAAAACAATTTTTTTAATTAAAAATGAAACATTTGCATTTTTTTTTAACGGAAGGTGGATGGAGACCAACGGTAGGGGGTGTTGTTGCTATTTGAGAAAATAGAGGGGAGGTTGGATGTATTTACATAAACCTTAGGGGAGGTTTGTGTAATTTCTCCAAAACTAATTTTAAAGAACGTCAAGATAACATGATTTGATTGTATACACATGTGGAGGAAAAAATGACACTGCCCTTGCATAAAATCTCAAAATTTTAAGTTTATGATACAACTGTCCAAAAAAAGTTCATGATATACAATTTTTAGTACAAGCTTATATTATTATAATTGTTAATATTTGCTTTCCCAGTTTGTTATGATAAGGCCAAAATTCCTCTTGAAGTCAATAAACTGGAATGGCATTCCCAAATTGATCCAACACTGGACCTACTACTACGAATTTCTCACGTGAACTTTGAAATATTACAAAGGTATCACATTCATAGAGGAGTTTCAAATGCAACTCACTATTACTAGCTAACTTTGTAGCTAATTAAAGAGCACCCTTGTGTGGCAGGCAAGCCAAAAAGGTATGCCTGGAATCAATTACAAAAAAGTTCAACATAGGCCATGTCTGGTAGTTGCATGGCCATCAAAATTCGTTTTATACTAATCCTTGATATGGTAAATGAGTGTTTTACATTCTCTTTTTAGGTCATATATACATCCCCTTGTACTTTTCGCTTGTCAACCATTAAACAGATTATTCTTCACTTTCCAGCTCATATACTTTTTTCTCATGTTTAATTATATGCATGCAAAAAATAGTTATTAATAGTAAATAAATAATTTATTATAATCTATCATCATCATCACCATGCATTGTATTTGACTCTAACTAAAATTAATACAAATTTTCAAAGATTAACATCGTTTGGCTAATTAAATTGTCACCATACTTTAGTGTTTGATCCAAAGGATGTAAAACAATCGAACCAAATTTAATTGGTTTGGGCTGGATTACCGAGTTTATCGAATCATTAATTTGATTCTTACACCGCTAACTTCGCACAAGAAAGGATTAATTGCAAGCATGGTTTATATTGTGTGACCTATATTGAGATTTAATTTTAAGTGGGGTCGTCTGTATAAATTAAATTGCAATAATGTTCTATCATAAACTATGTTTAGATTCAACTCATTAATTTTTAAATCATCATAATAGTTTCTTTTATAATTTTTTTAAGTCTTCTTTTGCTTAGTTATCTAACTATCACAAATCTAATCTACTCTCCTTACTATAGAATCTATTGATATTCTCGATACATGTCCAAACCACATAAGTCAATTTTCCACCATCTTTTTGACTATTAATGCTATTCCAACTCTCTCACTCTAATATTGTTATTTTTAATTGTATCTCGTCTATTTTTTTTTACCACACATCCAACGCAAGATTTTCATCACCCTTAAGCTTATTTAATACTTGTGTTTGTTCGTCAGCGTCCCACACTTTATTTCATATATACAACATTGCTAGTCTTATATGTGTCTTGCAAAATTTCTCTTTCAACTTGAATGGTACTTTCGTATCACATAAAACATTTGAAGCTTCTCCATTTCAATCGCTAATTTGAAGATTTACACATGTTTCTATTTCTTCGTCAGTTTACACTAGGGACCCATAATATTTTTATTTTTTTTTAGAAAAGGGTCGACCCATAATATTTAAAATGTGTAACTTACGATTCAAAAATATATTTGCTAGAGTTGTGATTTAAACACACTTAAACACCAATAACTTAAAACTTATCTTTAAGAAAAAAAACAGTTATTTTCTAAATAGTAAACAATTGAATTAAGCTTTTAGACTAATCTATGTTTCTACTTAAAGGCATGTACGATAAAGAGAGCCCTAGTTGCTGGGCCATTAATTTTCACAATAAAAGTAGAATGTACGAAGCACTAGGTTTTAACCCTCATGATCCTACAATCCCCAATACACTGATTCGAAAGGCTTAGTCAATTCTTTCATGTGCAAACTGCAATCTATATTCCCCTTTAAACATAAAAATAGCCAACAAAATCAAGTGAACACGAGAAAAAGAATATGACGAAATTTTGTATTTTTGTGTTTGGCTAGCATTTTCTTTAACAATGATAACTCCATGGTTGTATTATGTATATATTTTATTTTCACCACATTGGATATTTTGACACTGACACATGCGTGTTAATTAACTGAAGCACATAAAACCCATAATGGAACAAAGCATACGCAAATTTGTTTTGGCTTTACTAGTTAATTATAAGCACGTCAATTACATTTTCAACTTTGTAAGCCACTATCAAATAAGTTTCTCTCCTTACAAAATACGAATATTTCAAAATGGTCCCTAACTCTGTCAAATCTCATTCATATTAGTCCTAATGAAAACATGTTTGGGACCAATTGAAAGTAAATAGTTAAAGACAGAGACCAAATTAATTGATAGTTGTTAACATATAGAGATCTAATAGATAGTAAGTGGTTAAATATGGAGCTACTGTTATTGAACAAAGTTCTATAACACCTTGCAACAAAGTTCTTGAACAAGACAACGTTCATCTTGGTGGAACAAACACATTTATCGAGCAAGAATCGTAAGGTTGGACAACAAATTGTAAACACTTTGTGTAGTTAGGAATCATTAAGAAAAAGATTAAAGTTTTTCTAGTGATTTCGTCAATGAAAATCATTAAGAAAGGAAATAAATCAGGGAATGCTCTTGGTGAGCAATTAATTGGAGATAATCTTCTTGTCCCTTATGTAACTCTATTGAGAAAGGGGAAGAGAAGAAAACTGCATTTATTTTTGTTGAACATTGAAAGTTGATTTCTTGTAACTATTTTGCATCTCTTGTATAGACGGGTCGATAGTGAATCAAAGAGTTGTCATTACCCCAAAATGTACGTCAATTTAGGTTGAAAGAGTAAACAATTTTTTTTCTACTCTCATTACCATTGTATTTGGGTTGATTGGATCATCTCTGCACATAGGTTCTAAATCAAATCTTTATTTACATAGATTGTTTAGTTTTGTTGTCATTTTTCTTGTTGAATACAATCACTACAAGAAATCTGTCATTATGTCAGGGGCGGAATCCCTGACAAAAGAGCATAAATCACTGGGAAACAGACATTTGACAGGGGTTTTGCGAGGGGCGGAATCCCTGGCAAAACAGGTCATCGCAAATTATTTGCCAGGAGTTTAACGCTTGGGAAACATGCGAGGGGCGTGTCCCTGGCAAAAGCCCTCGCAAAGCTCCTAGTTTAACCCCTGTCTTTACTTCTGTCAATAGTTCTGACGCAACTGCTACTCTGACGCACGTCCTATCAACTACTTTGCAACAGTTCCTGACGCAAATTTTGCCAGTGCCTAAGTGAGGGGCTTGCCCCTGGGAAATTGTAATGTATTTTTTAAAAGAAATATTTTCTATTTATAATTATTATTTTTAAAATTTTAATTATTAGCAGTAATCGTAAGTAATATTTAAATAAAGTAAAAACTTTATTTTACAAAATCAATATAATTTTATATTAATTAAAAATGCAGTAGTACATAATATTTAATTAAAAATATTAAATAAAATTTTGAATTTATTTTTAAATTAATTAAGAAAATATTTAAATATGCTATAAAACTCAATAAAAAAGTTTAAACTTAATAACACTTTTAAAAATATCTTAACAAAATATTTAAAAATGTTTTAGAAAAAAACATAACTATGATTACTAAAAAAAAACGTAACTGAGATTCCAACAAACATAATACATTAAAAATATGTTTTTCAAATTAAACACAACAACAAAATTTTATATGTCAAATGTTAAAAAAAATTAAAAACACCAGTTTTAGAAAAGAAAAGAAAAGGTTTTTTTAAATAATTGTTAGCATTAATCAACTTTCCCAACAAAAAAAGTAACTATGATTACTTTATAAAAAAAAATAATAGTATGACAAAATAAGGAGAAGCATAGACTAGAAATAATAAGAAGAAAAATATATTATTTAAACCTATTATTATGTATTATAAATAAACGAAGAGAGTTTTTTAGGAGAAATGAAGAGAGTTTATACGACAACATTGACGTTTTTAAATTGTTTTGATGAATGAAGAGAAGAAACTATAAAAAATAAATAAAATAAAATAAGGAGAAGAATGTAGTATGGAGGAGAGGATGTGAGAAAAAATAATGATATTTTGTTAAGTTTTTGATGAATGAGAAATAATAGTGTTCATTTGAATTTATACTAAATATTCTATCCCTTTACCAGGGGCAATCCCAGGTTTAGGCCCTGGCAAAATGCTGACAGCCCCGTGTGCCGCATAGATCCTTTTGCAGAGATGCACATGAGCGCAAAGATTCTCTCCATTTGCCAGGGGTAATCCCTGATTTAGGCCCTAACAAAACGTTGACAGCCCATGTGTTGTGTCATATCACTCACTTTCAAACTAATTTGAAATGGAGGGAGGTTTCCCGCCTCAAATTTCTCAAAGGTTCAAGTATGTTTTCCAGGGGTTAACCCCAGTCACGCCCAAATATCTCAAAATATATTTTCCCAAGGATACCCTTGTCTCTACCCCTAGCAAATTTCCCAGGGGTTGATGCCCTTCACATATATCCCTGTCAAATAACAGTTTTTCTTGTAGTGAATAGTGTAAACATTGTCAAAACTCTAAGACCATAATCAATGAAAAGGTCTCTCATTTTCAAGATCACTTGGTACCTATGAGGTACCTCCATTGAAGAGAATTAATTTCGGGTACCCATGGGCGGAACTGGACTCTCAATACTAGTGAGACACATTTTTTCAAATAATTAAATAATACTAAAGTTAATAAGAATTTATATTAAAAATAGTTGTAACAATCAAAATTACAAAGAAAACAATCTATTTTCCATTTGTTGAAAATGAACTAAAATTATATCATTACTAATTGTTTTAAGAACATCTCTTTCTGTATAGGTTACAAGAGATGAATCAAATGCTCTAGCGAGATACTACATACACACGAGTGATATGTCGATAATTATGTGGTCTTTAAGTGTCTAGTTTTTAGAATTTTATTTGTTTTTAATTATTTTTTAGAACTTTGGTACTTCAAATTGTCTGTTATTTAATTTCAGGATCAAATGTGGTGAAATCAAGTCTTAGAGCAAGAGAAGGGATTTAGAAGCATGGTTAAGGAAAGAAAGGATCCAAGCATGATTCATGGCTGATTGAGGAGAAAAATATGAAGATCCCTTCCAATTCTATCGTGTGCGGTCGTGCGCACAAATGCACTGACCGTGCGCCCCTATCATTCAAACCGTGTCTGTCTTACCAGAACGTCCCGCACGGTCCGTGATCCCACACGCACGACTGTGCGCGACCCCAGAAGCAGCTTTGCTGCTTTTGCTCGTTCAAAGGCGGCACAATCGTGCGCCCTACAGGCACGACCGTGCTCGGTTCCAGCTGCCTCTTTAGCAAGATAATCAAAACCGGGCCGAACAAAGAACTGGTCTACTCATGGGTTTAGGGTTTAAAGGTCGGACCGAGGTTTGACCGGGGGTCAACCGGTAATAGTTAAATACACATTTTTTTATTTTTATAATAAGAAAATATACAAAATAAAAAAATAATATTCATTTTTCACACTATTAAAAATTAAAACTTCACTAAAATTTTCAAAATAATGTAAAAATTAAAATGATAACAAAAAATATATAAAAATTACCCATTCAAAATTAAGTTATTTGTGAATTAATAAGAATAGTGTACTTTCCCTAAAATAAAAGCATAGTTTATTTAGTTTCTTTCAATCCTTTAAAACTATATATTAACTAATCATGATGAATAGCAATTACGGCTAAAGCATGGAAAATATATGTAGTGGACAAATGGGTTTTAATCATATAGTAGGCCCAACCTAAAGTTTCATTTAAAAGTAAAAGTAACCCTAATCCCTCATCATAGTTTGTACTCTGTTCTTTGCATTACAGTTCTGCGCCGTCACCTATTTCTTTCCCCTCATCTCTTCTTTCACTTTGTGTGTGTATCCTTTTTGCTGCACTTCGGTGGATCTGAAAGATAAATCATGGATCTTCCTTCATGCTTGTCAAATGAACCACTTTTTTCCTCTTTCATCATACAAAATTGCAATATGCGGTTCAACTAGTGGAACCGGAAAATCGTTGGTTTTGTCCGATTTTACCGATTTTTGACCGGTTTTTCGGTTTGAATCTCGATTTTGGCACACTGCGGTTTTTTCGACTAATCGGACCGGAGACTGGTCCAGTTTCCGGTCGAACCAGTTGGACCGGCCAGTCTGGTTTAGATTACCTTGCTCTTTAGTGATACTTTTTAACCTAAAAGCCCATGGGTTGCCTTGTGGAACATTCTAGTGCCTTTTCTAAGGTTTTGGCTATAAATAGAGGAGCTAGCAGACTTGTAGAATCATCTTTTATTCTTGGAAATTCTTTGTGACGATTATTTCTTTGAATCAAAATTCTTATTTTTCTTGTTCTTTATAATTCTTGTTCTTTACTTTCAGTTATTTACTTTTATGTCTTTCTTCTTCATCTCTTTAATCTCTTTGTCTACAATGAACATGAGTATACTTCTTTGTCTTGGGATTGTTAGATGAATCAAATGACCTAATCCTATCAAATCAAGCCTAGAACCCTAATTTTATGTAACCCTATTTTCTAATCTAATCTCACTGTTCTTAATTTTTATTTAAAATACTATCCGAAGTATCGAAAGAAGAAGGTTAGTATTGGACATGTGAGATTAGACAAGGTTTACGAAACATGAGAATAGTCTAGTAAACTTTAAGACCTAAAAAGTTTCGTTCTTAATGGGTTTCAATAACAATCAACCATGAGAATTGACGTGGTTGTTATTGAAACACACTCATTGATTCCGAGAGGAACCTTGATATGCTCTAGAGAAATTTGTCTTTAGAAATAGAGTTAACATAAGATTTAGATATAGGTTTGGATTGTGAAAGATTTGTCATTATGATAAACCAATAGTCCTGAGTCGCTTTTTATTATAATTTACATCAATCAATTGCAAAAATCCAAACTTTAAAACTTTTCAGCTAATCATAAATTAAGAAGAGAATCATAATTATAACAACTCCATGTGGAACGATAATTTATACTACTTTGATAAAATTGTGCACTTGCGGATTTTACACATCAACGGGTGAGCGTGTTGCACTCTTTTTTTTTTGAAGTAACTCGCAATTGCGTAGAATAAAAATATAGATATATGTACGAATTGTACAAAAAATTATTTCCGTATTAAATATGAGTAAAAACATAGATATGTGTACAAATTAAACAAAAAATTGGTCTCCGTATTAATATATAAGTTAAAATATAGACACATGTCTAAATTAAAAAACAAGATCTTATTAATATATGGGTAAAAATATAGGGCACACGTATAAATTAAAAAAAAAAACTATGTTCACGTATTAATATGAGCAAATATATAGACACGTGTATAAACATAAAATAATTAAATGTCTTTATTAATATATGAGTAAATATTATATAAAGATTGGCAAAAAAAAAAAAAAATTAAATAATAGATCCAAACTGGTGTGGCACTTGTCACAGTGTTCCCTATTGAAATCCGCCCATGCGGGTACCTAATGAGCACAATGTCTCAAATAGGTACCATCTCTAAACAGGTCCCACTTCTGTTAATGTTAAATATTGAATTGTAATAATATAGTTATTGATAAATAATTAGCGGGTATTGTTTAAAAGATTTGTATGAAATGCTAGATTGAAAGGATTGAATGTTTGTTAGGCTCTATTAAAAATTATAAATGAATATTGTGTATACGTGTGATCCATTTAAGTATTCAAAAAAGAATTTCTTCATTGTGGATGCTTTAATCTTACCCATAGCGAATCAGATGTGCCTCACGGCTTCGATAATGTTGTCGGTGTCAGCTTGTCCTTCCGCATAGATCATTGTTGCCCTATTCCTTTATACAACAGAAGCTTGGTCAATGTTGCACCAGGCAAAAACAAAAAGGATGATAAGTTCCTCGTCATCTCCTTTACATTATTCCTTTCGACCTTTCTTCTTTATTTTGACTACAAACATTTTTTAGTCTCTTATTGAGATTTGTAATCTAAACTCCGGTTATGATTGTGTTATCCTTTGTTTACGAGCAATAATATAAATACTATTCTCATTGTCTATTTTCGTTATTCCATTTACATTTGTGTTTCAATTTAAAAAAATAAATAAATATTATACGGAGGTCTACGTCACCCTTTGTTGCATTATGGGTAATTTACCATAGTAATAAATATGATTCGATTTTAGAAAAAAAAAAATGGAGATTATATGTTGAATGAAGGGGATGGAAAGGTAGCTATTGAATTATGGAAGACATTGTAGCTATTGAAAGTCGACATTATTCATTATCATTATAGCTGTCTTGTGCAATTGCCCTAGGTCAGCTTAGTCAAATATCACTTGCATTGTTTCCCTGCGTATTTTAGATTGGAAACGATTGGGTGTGATTCTTCCTATTTGCCTTTAATATCGCTTTTTGGAAAAGAGTAGCTCATTGAATGCACGTGACAAGAGAATGATATACTATATGTTGCAAGGTCTTCACAATTCTAGTTGTACAAATATCCCAGTTCATTGTTATTCTGCCATGGAGTTCTTTCTTTGACAAAAACATTGAGTATGGTTCTTTTTTCTTTCACTTGTGCAAATAATAATAATAATAATAATAATAATGCAATTTTTTTTAGTAGGAAGATAAAAATGAGAGTTGTGTTGTCTAAATACAAAAATGCATACATCATACGTGAAACCATTCATGTGTATCTTTATTTCTCTTTTACTTGTTATCCTCTACAAACTTCGTTATAACCCACAATTACACATTAAAGATGATTGGGCATGCTAACAAATGTCTAAACAAATGTCTTAGACATTTGTTAAGGAATCAAATATAATACTTGTATTATATTGAAAGTTGTATAGTTAATTTCGCAAAAATGTAAAGTGCTATTATCAACATAAATCTTTTTTTCCCTTCCTTAACAAGTGTATTAAGAAGTACTTATTAGCATTTTCTAAAGTTTTTTTTTAGAGAAGCATTTTCTAAAGATAAAAAAAATTGTATTTGATGTTAAAATAACATTAACAAAAAAAATGTTCTCATAATTCATTCTTTATGTACAATACATGTCAATTACTATTGATGATTTTGTCCCCTTCAACTGAAAAGATTGAAGACGTGTGTATGGTCACAATACTAAGCTTATTTTGTATTATAGTGTCCATTGAACTCGGTAATACCACGTTGAAACCGTAGGGTAGCATTTCACTGATTTTATCTCTATCTCTCTCCTAACTAATAATTCTCTCTCATCAAAATAATTATTTTGAATCACTCATCTTTCATATCTCTCATCTAAAATACATTAAAGTCATCAAAGTCACCGAACTCAAAGTCACTGAAGTGCTACCCTTTAACCGTATACTTCCCTCGTATCAATTTCGATTTGATAGAATTCAATGATGATCTCCATATACACTGATGATTTCTGTATCAACCGACTGTTGGTCTGTCCATTTTAAGTTTTGATAAATTTGATCTTGAAATAAAATTTATTTTATTTGTAATCCATTTTTTTAATACTACATTTAATCCATTTTTTAAAACTACGTTGATTTGGTTCAAAATTTACATTAGTTGTAGCCATTTAGAAGGAGAACTCATAGATTTGATGCATTGTTCTTACTATTACACCACCAACACATCATTATAAGTATTATTTTTTGAGCCTATTTTTTTATACGATTTATTCTAATGATTAAATTTGGACACCATTTTTCAAAGCCAAATTTTAAAACTAAAATATGCTTCTGTTGCGAGAATTTTTGTAGATCGACCTGAGTGAGGTTTCTCTTGATCTCTTCAATTGCGTTGTTTTTTATTTTTTTGTTTATGTATATTGTATGGACAAAATAAGTGAATAAGCACATATGATTAGATAGATCTAATGGTTCACACTGCTTTGACTGCAATGACAACATGAAACAGTGACATCAGTCAACTTATGTCCATGTAAATATAAGTAAAAGAATTTTGAAGGAGATGGAATATAATGCCAAAAACTTCAAGAGTGTAGATAAGTGTTACCTCCCAAAAAAACATCATTTTGCAAGAGAAGACGAAGACCAAGAAGTTCTGCAAATGGACGAGAGATTCAGATAACACAATAATAATTTTTCATTCTATTGATTAATTAAATATGCTAACTACACATGTCATGAAGTAGTATGGTTTAGCATCCTTTTAATATACTTTCTCAAAAAAAGAATCCCATCAAATATAATATATAACCTTATATTTTATCTCATTATAAAGTTAAATAATACGCCAATAAACCCTAATAAATTATACTTTATTATTGTACAGTTTTTCTTGTTTCTGTATACAAAATATTAAATCGAATATAAAAATGAAAAAAAAAATGACGTGAAAAGTACTTGTGAAGGGAAATTGAATGGTGTGGGTGGGGGCGTATTGAGTGACTCATGATCCTTCCCTAAATTCCGAGCGCAACAATGACAGAGACTGATCAGACAGGTTACTCTTGTCTTTTTCCACACACACAAATTGCACTCTTCATTGTTGTCATCTACACCTATCTCCATATTTTATGCTATACCATATCCATCTCTTTCTTTCTTTTTTTATGAACATTTTTAATCATTCAAATTACTTATCTTAGATAGAAAATATTGTGTTTTTCTTGGCAGACAGACCATGATACGATATCAGTGTCATATGACTGACTTAACTTGTTATTAATTGTCCATTATGTCAATATTATTAGACTAAATATTTTTATTTTCGTTCGAATTTTGCATTTGTATGTCTGAATTTTTGATCGTGTTTCTCATTTCACCTACGTACCCCATGAATTTAAAAATGAAATCACACCAATAAATTTAGATGTGTGGAGCAAGAGTCAATAGTAAACTAAATCCAATGTAGTCTCAAGTAACAATAATAACAACATACATAGGAACCAATTACATCAAAACCACAAGCATGATAATAAGACCTACGTCCGAAAAAAGAGAGAAACTCACTGATCCACTATGAAATGAGTGGTACAAATGTGTTAAAAGAAATTAGTTTCACAAGATCTCAAACTCATTTTTCAAGTCACTCAAACTCATATAGAGGCCCTAACAGAAAACAAGAGAAAAAACTCTTGTTCCTTCCTATAATGAGAACTCACTATCCAAGATGTATGAAGTGTTTCCCAACCTAAGAATCTCATTCAAAGACAAAAGCGTGCGTTCAAAAAATCAACACAAAAGCGTGCGAAAAAAATGCAATTTATAGAAGCTGTCTTAGAGTTGGGCGCCTTGCGCATGTACTGCATACCTTGTGTGCAAATTGTGACAAGTCGGTGCGTCTTTAGTGTGGCTCCATGTGTAAGGTGTGTCCAACAATAGTGAAATCCGCAAAAAAATTGTCAATTGACCCATCTTCACACTCCTAATGTCTTGGACAACAAGAAACCATTTTTTCACATTCGAAATGAGATTTTAAGGCATGAACAACAATTATCTACCCTACCTTCAAATTGTTGGTGATGTTAACTTTAACCATCAACCACCTTGTTGTTTTATCCATCAATGAATTACTCCTTAACAAAATCGGTCAAGTCTAAGAAATGTTTGAACCTTGATCTAAAGTGATTTAGTGAACATATTTCTCGGATTTTCTTCTAGAGAAACTTTTTCAACAACAATTTCCTTTAATTCAATCATGTCTCTAACAAAGTGCAAATGAAGGTTCAAGATACACTTGATGATTTACCGAATGGATGACATTTTGGCTATCACAACGTATCTTCACACATTTTTTAATAATTCCTAACTCGCCATGGATTGTTGATTTGTCTTTCAACTAATAGTCATGTCAATATTATAAACAAAAAAAATCCAATAAAGATTTTCTAGTGTCCACGTAGTCTGTATCAATATACCCCTCCAAAGTGTCTTCCTCTTTAGTTATTCTTGTCTCTTTCAAACCGCCTTTCAATTACTCATTCAAGTATCTCAATACCCAATTCAAATATTGTCAACAAATTAACTTGACCCAAATTTGCTATAAATCGACTCACTTAGCTAATTGCATAGGCCAATTTCAACCTACTACAAACCTATTTATCATCATCAAATTAAGGACATTGCTTGACCAAAAACTTTGTGTGATAATCCAAAGGAGTAATAACGATTTTAGAATCACTCATCCTGGACTAATCCGCCATTTTTGTAAAGTTACCATATTAAAACAAGAATAATTCACCTTTTATCTGATTTAAAATGATATCATACTAAGAATCTTCTTTAATTCACTAACATCCTTCATCTCAAACTCACCATTTAGTCTCTCTTTGAACTTTCGGATGTCATTCATGCTAGAACTTACCATCAAGATATTATGCACATATAAGCAGGTAGAGAATTACTTTCTCATTCCTCTTCAATATATAAACACAAAGGTTGCACTCGTTTCTCAAAAAACCCATCTTCAAAAGAAATTCATCAAACTGTCAAAAACATTGCCTTGAGATTTTCTTAAACCCATACAAAGATTTCTTCAAAAGATACACTTTATACTTGTCTTATAAGAAACCTTTAGGTTGTTTTATGTATATTGTCTCTCCAAGGTCTCCATCTAACAGCATGGTCTTAACAACCATTTGTTCTGACTCTAGATTATATTGATTCACAATAGCTATAAGTATCTTTATGAAACAATGCTTCACCACCAATGAGAATATATTATTGTAGTCTATCTCCTAAACTTGACTGAAACCATTTGCCACAAATCTTACTTTGTAACTTGGATTCCTTCTTCTTCAAGATCCACTTGTATTCAATCCCCCATTGATTTTTAGGAAGTCTTGTAAGTGTCCAAATTTGGTTCTTCACCAATGAATGCATTTTCTCATTCACCACCTTCAACCACTCTTTGCTTTCTTTTCTCTCAAATACCTCCTTGAAATTTTCTGGTTACGAGGCTCCTTCAACTACATTTAGAGCATAACAAACCAAGTCAACATAAGGGTATATGTTAGGTTCAACATTTGTCCTCCTCACCCTATCTCTGGCTAAACGATAACTAGGAACCAATTTCAGTTGTCTTTCACTTGAACTTGGTGATGAAGTCTAATCCTCCTTGTCTTTTCTTGTTCCCCCAATGGAAGGTTCTGCCTTGACTATTGAATCCATTTATGGAATTACTACAGAAATATATGTATAGTCTTCACCTAATTCCTTAGTGTTTGAGTTGTTAATTCTAAAATAACCTCTAACTCCTTAGTGAATTTACGATTAAAATTAAGTACGAAAGTACATGAATTCTCAATTAGTTTCAAGGTTTCACATATATTCCTATACTACAAAGGCAACAGTTTCTTATCTCAAAGCATTCATAAATTCAAATTCTGTTTCACAATATGAGCCGTAAATCAGTTTAAAGGCGGACAAGTAGGCTAATCAAAAGAAAACAGAACTACGCAAAATGCTATATTAATGAAGATAATGAGAGAATAAAAAATTTATTTAATTCAAGAACAATTTATTAAAAATAAATTCAAAACCAGCACCAAATTGAAAGAAATAAACTAAACACTTGACTTAAATGACACTAAAAACTACATTTGATGATAAATCACCATAATCCCAAAATTAAAATGTTACTTCCTTAAGTAATGAAATAGAAAAAAGTTAGAATTTGTATAAATTTAAAAAAGACATACCTTTCTGGGAAGGTGCTCGAATCCTCATTCGTTCCACTTCCGTTGTTGACTAACTCACCACTTCCGCTCAAGCAGGCAAGACTTAAAAAGGATAGTTTATGCTTTCAAGCACACTACATTTTATATTCTCTTCCTCTGCAAATATCGTAGTAAGTAGTTATGGTCATTGCATTTACTCGCTCCAATCGGCATGTTAATGAATTTTTCTATGAACTTGAAAAAAAATTAAACAGTCATTTAAAATCAAGTATCATCACACACACTTTAATGGTCTTTCAAAGTTATAATATGGCTTAGGTTATGGTGGGATATATTTAGAAAAGTAGGCTAATCAAAAGAATTGGAGTTAGATACAAGCCACAAATCTTTAAACATTGAAGTATTATTAGCCTTCAATCTCTTTGCCAAAACAACACGACTACTAATAGAACTATTTACTCAATTTCTTTTTCTTCTTCTTTTTTTCATTGTTGAAGAGATAAATTGTTTAAACATTAAACTATTATTAGCCTTCAATATCTTTGCAAAAACAACAAGACTACTAGTAGAACTATTTATTCAATTTTTTTTTCTTTTTTTTTTTCATTTTTGGATAGACAAATTGTTTATTTCTTCGATATTTATTTTTCCTATTTTTTTTGTTTTTGTGCAGACCCATTTTTTATTGCTAAGTCTACAACGTTTCTTTCATTTTTAAATTTTTTGATAACCAAGTTCTACTAGTACTCCACACCAAACTTTAAATGTTACTAATTTCAAACAACAATCCCAAGATTAGTTTCAAACCAATACCAAGTACATATGATTATGTCTAACTCCACGAAAATTAAACAGATACAACACGTAGGGTTCAAAACTTGTGACAAGATTCGTCATCAAAACAACAAACAAAATTTCGCATGGACGCTCAAAGTGGGTCAGAAAATGATAACAAGATAATAAGGATGGCTTTAAAAGGCCCGGAGTACCAAACAAGTGTCTCGTGTTTATAAAATTACGACCAATAGTTTGTATAGAACCAATGCAAGCTCCAGGAAAATAACATTCAAACACGGATACTTACATATGAAAGAATTACGGTAAAAAATGGAAAATATGTGGCTCAAAGTCATTATGCTCTTGAACTTTGTAAGTAAGCTAGCCTTATGCCTTTGTGGTGAGAACCATTTTTTGAGATAAAAATAATTTTAAATCTTTCAAATGGAAAGGTTATGAAACTCATGAAAATTCAACAAGCAATATTACGAGTAGCAAATAGTAAGTGATCATATAATAAATTTTTTAAGAACACTAAATAGTAAAAGATTTTATACTGACGTGGGTTGCATCCCACAAGGCGCATGATTAATGTCTTGAACCTGATGCATCCATGGCAATGTTTATAAAAATTTGATGGTGATTTTCGCAAGTGTACGAAATCGTGTAAGTGGTAAAATTTAAATGATAAGACCAAGTGTCCGACTCGAGGATCACATTATATTGTCGAATAGTACTTATAACTCAATTAAACAAAAATGTGTTGGATTTGTTGGATAGAAAAAAAATTAAGTGAATAAAAATTGGTTTGAACGGATTTTCCTAGGCATACCTGAAACTTGTGCATGACTCGTGCGCCTTAATACCCTGTGCGCCTCGCTAAGAATTAGAATTTCAAAGGCCATCAACCAAGCATGACTTATGCGTTAAAGCACATGATTGTGCGTCTTGTGCATAAACCAAAATGGATGTTCCAAACTTTTGAAATTCTCTGGTTTATGGCTTGTAACTGGAAATTAATGTCTTTTCTATGATTTTAGGCTATCAATAGACCTCATTTCTTAGGGAAAGGGGACTTTTCACTTGTGATGTTACACTAAAGTTGAATCAAGTTCTTGTATTCTTCTTAAGCTTTTGTTTTTTATTTTCTTTACTTTCCAGTCTTTTATTTTTTGTCCTTTACATTTCCAGTGATATACTTTTCTATCATTTACCTTTATGTCTTCATGTTTTAATCTTTTGTCTACTATGATCATGTGTGAGTAGACCTCTTTAGTATTGGCGTTGTGGGAATAATCTAATGATTTAATCCTAGACATTCTCAAGCCTATACTCTATTTTTTAAATTTCTTATTCTAATCTAACCTCATTATTTTCCAATCATATTTCAAATAACAAATGAAGTATCAAGATATAAAGTTTGATATTGGAACAAATGAGGTTAGATAAGATAATCAAAAGATGAGAATAATTTTATGTCTTTGAGACAATATTGAAGTAACATATAAATTCAACTTCCTTACATTATGTAAACTTTTGATCAGCCTCATTATATATAATCTTGTTTTCATTATAATCTTGTTTTCATTATCTTGTTCTTAATGCTTTTTCCAAACTGACAATTCTAAAATTTATCTTTTGATTTACTAAGTGCTTGACAAATACTTTCTAGATAACATTTATATAATAGTTTCATTTGTGGATGTTATTTGTTAGACATATGACTAAACTAACAGTCATAATCCAATATCATATCTTAATGTTGTTGTATAGATTAACCGAGTGTGACATCAAAAGTTAATAGGTACATACATCTATCTTCATTTGTTGGACACAAAAATGAACGATGAAAGAAAGGTGAAGATATAACTGAAAACTTAAAATTATATAATCGATCGAAATGATACATTGGAGAGTAGTTAACAAAATCTAATCCCACTGAATCTTATTTCTCTGTTATTTTGCTTTCAATTTAGCATTTTTGCATGAACTTATTAAAAACAATCAAAACTAAAGTAAAAATAGTGTTCATAACACATGCAACGGAATAAAGTTTGGATCTATTTTACGCTTAAATTATAAAATTATAAATTAGATACTAAAAGTGTACCTTTGTATCAATTCTTGAAGCATGAAAAATTCTTCAAAGATGTGAAGACTCTACGTGTATCCACACCGAGATCAATTCTTACCCTCAACCTTTGAGTAGTGGAACAAGAAAAAAACTAGAGCATATTTATGTTTTGTATTGTTGTTTGTTGTGTGACCCTGTAGGTTCATTACTAAACTGGTAATAGATTAATCAAATTAATATATTAATCAAGGTAGGCGTCTAGTAACACTCCTTGACGTCCAGGTAGTATGAAGTATTACTTTATTTTCAAGAACCAATTAGAATAATATAATATTTTTTCTTTCGTCGTTACAACTCTTGTTAACTCTAGAGCATGGTACAATTTGTCAAACTCTAATAAGTTAACATATATGACTTAAGAAACTCATTTCTTCTTTCATTTAATTTCCCTGGCCAGGGTTTTAATTTTA
>Ga0228710_1002764_pt1 | contig 27832 bp, 10 predicted proteins | sample MedpolnodulmetaG_FD_177995 | JGI IMG/M metagenome (GOLD analysis project Ga0228710, IMG submission 177995) | Root nodule microbial communities from Medicago polymorpha collected in Santa Monica, California, United States - pink nodules | ecosystem: Host-associated > Plants > Roots > Nodule... | reverse complement strand
TGTGAAAGACATATTCTGATATTCCAAAAAAAAAATATGTTGGTCAAAATTGCAAAGATAATGCATGAAGTTGTAGTAATTTAGGATCCCAATTTGTTCATGTCATATCCTTTCTATTCCATATATCTCATCTTGATATGAAGCAATGAATTTTAAAATTTTAATATGCATGTATATTGTTGACATGCGCAGATTTTGATGTATGACCTTGCTGCAATGTGTTGAGTACAGCTTCAACAAGCGTTGAGAAACATTACCAAACATATCCCAATAGCAGCTATGGAGATTTGTTGATAATTGGTTACATGCTTTTAAGGCCGCCATCCTATATTGGTAAGTTATATCAATCATTGTCCTTTCAAATCTATAGTTGATAAATCTTCAGGTTCGTATACTTACCTGGTACAGCAATTAAAATCTTGAAGCATGTGGAGTGGACTAATGTTGTGCAGCACAGGTGTTTCAGATTATAGCTGCTACATAGCAGTGTTTCTTCCACCCCTTGCATTCTGTTTTGTGTCATCGTGTTCCAGCTGCAACATAACCTTTTTTTCCTGCTCTTCACTTTGGGGTACTTTTGAGTATGTTATGTTGTTATCACGATCTCATACTTTTGAGTATGAGATCTCATGTTTCTGCAAGGTATGTTCTACAATAAGATGGCTTCTTCTTATTTACACTGTATGTTTTTCCTTCTTTTTGAGTATCCCAACTTTTGATTTCATATAGAAGTAATGAACACCTTTTACACCGGAATTCAATCTCATACTTATATCGTCAAGGTTAAATAAGTTTTGAACTTTAGAGTAGTTATTAATTGAGATAAATTTCAAAGCTCTCAGCTTTGATTATCATCACTTATTGCAGAAAGTTTATATTATAGTTAGAGTTGTTTTGTTCATTCCCTCTTGACTTTAGGTTAGGGACATATCCTAATGTACAAAATTGTTTAGGTTTGGGATTGGCGTTGCTTAAATACTAAAGACAAGCCAACATGGGTTTTGATGGGACATCTTGAGGACATTACATTTATTGATACCCGGAGATGGACGCTATTTCATTTCAAACGGTAAAATGGTATTTATAGGTGAATTTTTTTAAATATGTAATAGGTGATTTAAAATGATATTTATATGTGATTTTTTTTTCCAGATCTGACAGGTGACTGTTTTCTTGAAGTATACTGATTTTGGTGGACTTGAAGTGAAGGTTCTATGAATGGCATGCAATATCTTTTTTGTTATTTGATATCTATAGATTTTCTTTAGAATATTTGCAGCTGCTTTGGTTCGTTTTGATCTCTGGTGTGTGGCATGCGATATTATTTTCTTGAGGCTTCTTGAAGATGTTGTCTTAGTACATGAAGTGTTATTTAGGTGGCCTTTGTTCAGCTCATTTCATTAAGTATTGTGATACAATATTTTTCATTTAGTGTAATACAATCTTTTTCACTCAAAAGTTATAGTTAAATTTCACAATTCCAAATTTTAGATTCTGAGACAATTATTGCAAGCTTAATCTTTTGTGAATTGTTTTAATCTTTTTTTATATGTAGATGAGAATGCAAGCACAACTTAAAACTCATAACACATTTGCAAATTCCAAGCTGAGCTAGGCTTAGGAATCCATTCAAATAACCAAGATTTATATGTTTATCATATAAATAAATTTCCAAATGGCAAAAAAGTATCATACTTCAAATATACCGTTGTTATCTCTAAGATACCTTTTGACAAAAGAATTTTTTTCGAGTTTTAAGGGAGACAAGTAATTAGACGATCAACTATTTGATGTGAATTTCCATTTTCAATGTATATGACCTGTGCGGCATCTACCTACCACAATCTGTATTCTCTCACGGCCAATCGTATGCCGCAGTTTCAAGGGTAACATCAAGGAAATGTTTGAAAATACTCATAACTGATGAAAATGGTGATTGCATTGATAACACAACCAATGTCGTATTCAAGAAAATATTTCAGAATGTATGAACTTCTACATACAATATAAGAATCATTTAACCTTATATAACATTTTCATTATTGTATTTTCATATTATGCTTAATTTTATTTGGAAGCTATATAAGACTGGCTTGGAACTATTTATCAACATGTACATATATTATGTTTTATATTCTACTATATTTTAATCCACACTATAAATGCCCGTGCGTCAGCACAGGTAGGGGATCTAGTAAATTATAAATGTCATCCGCTACTCATATATATGGTATTAAGGTTGACATCAAACATAAGGTAAATTATTCAATTACATTTAATGTTTTTTAGTATTTTTGTTAATTTACTAACGTTAAAATATTAAAAAAATATAATTTCAATTTTTTTTTTGTTCAGCGGAACTTAATAATTTTAACATAATATATTTTACCATATCACTATTAAGTATAAAAACACTAAAGATTTTACGAATATCAAATATATCAATTTGAATTAATAAATATCGTTTGTTTTTGTTCCGCAAGGGTAACTTAATAATTTTAATATAATATATTTTACCATAATTTGAATTTGAATCGTATCAATGTACTCTATCAATTTGAATGAATGAATATTATTTATTTACGATATATCACCATGACCAATAATTAAAGTATATTATGTGTAAATCAAACATTTGATGCCTTTTTTTCTTTTTTATAGAAAAATCAACGATATTCATTCATACAAATTCAAAGTCGTTAAAAACAAAAAGGGTGAATATTCGAATAAACTCACAACGTTCATGTTAATAACATAAAACGGCAGAGTATTTATGTCTTCAAATATGACTATATTCAAGTCTTCGAAAAACTATTGTCTTTGGATCTGCAACTTTGACGGCGTCAAAGTCATCGATTGGATACACACTTGCTCAAAACTAATATTTCAACCTGAATCAAATAAACACTGCACGAAGACGAGAAATAAAAAATATACCGCACAAAGACGAAAAATCAAAACTAACAAAGTCATACAAAAACGATGAATCACAAAAACAAACGAAAGAAAACTAAAACTATGTGAAATCACTTATTTAACTAAAAAAGAACGATAAACAATTGAGAGGATGATTTTGGATCAAAATTAACCATAAATCACCCTTATTTTGTAAATAAGAAGAGGAAAGATGACGACGGCAAGAGTTTTTGATGTTTTTTTTATTTTTTTGGTATCATGTCACTCTTCTATCTTATTATGATAAGTTTTTCATTCTATCCTGCATACCAAAAGTTTTAAGTGTTTTAGAAATTCTCCCAAAAAAATAAAAGTGTTTTAGAAATTCAAAGATACAATCAACTGTTGTTTTTGAACCGTGTCGTTAAAATTTAGTTATATTTTTGTATTCCCTCCGTCCCACAATACATGATATAGTTGACCATATTACCTATGCCAATGCATAATTTTGAGCTTAAATATCTTGAATAATATATTAGAAAAAATTATGAAAATTTGATATTTTGAAAATACTCATCGAGACGAATCTAACGACATCTTATATGATATTATTTATCTTTGTATATTAGTAGAAAAACATGGTCAAAGTAAGTTATGTCAAAATTGCACATTTTCAAATGGGGTATCTATTGCGCGACGGAGGGAATATTAAAAAGGAACAATTGTAAATATCTTTTTTTTTATTTTATAAAAAGGAACAATTGCAAATAATTAATAATTAAATTAAGACTAGTTTAATAGTACAAATACAAATCAATTAGTGGTGCAAAATTAACATTCTATGAAATACGGATAGGATACGACATGGATACTGACACGTCGACACAACTAATAATTTTAAAAAATTACATAATTAAGTGTAATTACATGTATCGGTATCATGTCAGTGTCAGACACGATACATATCCGACATCGAGACATGTCTAATCTGAGAAGTGTAATTAACGTTTGAGATGTCGAATGTTATTATTAATTAAATAAAGATAAAACTTTTAAAGAATGTATATTAGTGGTGCCGGTTATGCCTATATGTTATATCCATTGGGTCAGAAGGGTTCCCCAACTACATGCCTCAACCTATCCTATTATGCCGTGTGTACATGTCTATTAAAATGCTTTGTGGGGTTGCCTTTCTTTTTCATCACATTCCTGCCATGTCAGTTTTGATGCTTGCTTTTAAATACCTACAATACCGTAAAAAGAAACATTTTTTCATAGGTCTTATTCCACTAACAAGCTGGTGAAAATACAAGTCAATACATTAAATAAGAGGGTAACTATTCATTTTAATCCTAATCAAATGCTTAAAGCATTGTCTTTATAATCCTTAAAAATATTAGAATCATAAAAAGATCCATCTTTTTCCCCCCAAAAAAAATCATTCTTTTTGAAAGTTTGGTCTTCCAATTATTAAATATTGTCATCTTCGAATAAATTTTTAGTTGGTTAGTTCGGATATATTAGGAATGTTGTAACTACTTCACAAATTTAAGAACAAATGAAAATTGGTTTAAGAGAAATATTAACCGCGTATCTTAAGAATACCAGTTAAGAAAACCGATATAACATTATTCTTTTAAAAAGATTGTATTCAACTATTTTAAAGTTAAAAAAAAATCAACTTTTGATTTTTTTAACAAGTATCTTTAGGTATTTGTTAACATCACGTTTAATCTAAAACCAAATACATTACATTACCATAATGGAAGCATTGAAAAAACACATTGTTATCTTGTATGTATCCGATTTTACGACAAGGCAAGGGCATGCATTATTTTTTGAGCAACAAACCAAGCTAACTTTTGAGTTTTGAGCAAGATCTATCTATCTACCTATGAATTTCAAAATCCTAGCTACAGCTTTCAACCTTCAACTTCCAAGAACAAAATTTGGTCATCATTTTCACTCTTTGAGGAAACTTGTGTGCAGGGTGGTTCCTTAGGATGCAGTTAGTTTTGTGGATTTACCTTAGATTTCAAACTTTTAAATTTCAATACACCCTTTTTGGGATTCCTCTCACATCATCATCTAATTAGTTTTTTATTGCAACAAATTAATATTGGAAAAATTTGGAAGCTAGCTAGTGAGATGAAACAAAAGAAAGTCAAGTCACTAGAAATGTCTCAGCATTTGATATCCCTCTCTCCTCATTAAAGAAAGAACAAAAAGAAACAGCCTCTTGATAAATTAAGAGAAAGAGAGAGAATCTAATGTGATAGTGACTTGACATACAAGCTTAGATTTTGACATTTCATCACAGGCTGTGTTTGTGTTAGGGGGGGAGGGGGGTGTGACGAAATGAAGAAGAGTTGGATTAAATTGAGTTAAAGGGCTATAAAGTAAAGTTATTTATGAAGGGAGAGAGTGTAACAAAATAAAGGAATGCACTAGGATACTAATAATATAGACCCAATTATAGGCATGAAAATGCATGGCATGAGAATAGTGAAATGAAGGAGTATTTAAATTTAACAATTGCAATAGCCAAACATGATGGCAGAGTGGGAGGCACAGCACAAAGGGTGCAGAGGGCCACAACACATTACAAAACAGAACAGCTAGACTTGAAAAAGAAGAGTAGCCATCAGGAGGAGGTGCAGAGCAGAAGAAAGACAGTGATTTCATAATCCTAACTTTCTTTTCTGTTGTGTTGTGATGCTCTGAATTTTGTTTTGGATTTTCTCATCTCACGTGATTCTCATTAACATTCACATTGTTCAGATTAATAGGCAAATATCCCCTTAAAATTATGATATTTCGTAAATACCATTCGAAATTTGAAAAAAAGGTAAAACCTTTCTGAAATCGTAAACGTTAGACAATTTGCTTTGTTGTGTTACTTAAATACTTTCTTTTATGTTATGTTAGTTTTTTCGTTACTCAATATCACATGACACTTCCACCACGTGGTATAACAGGTCATGTCAAGTCGTATGTGGGATTTGCACAACATCTTAGACCATTTACAATGGTTTTCCATTCAACAACACTCAACTTCCATCTTTTCAATTCGTAACACTCTACGTCATTTATTCTCTCTTATTCAACATTCATTCAACTTTTACCTTTTCCAATGGTTTTTCATTCAACACTCTACCCCACCACCTTTTATTTCTTATTCTTATTTAATTTTATATTTTTGTTTTTATAATTACATAAAATTACAATTATCAATTATAATTAAATTAAAATAAAAAACACTTAACAATTTATTTTTTTGTTTTTTGTAAAAACAAAATTTATTTAAATAATTTTTTTTATTTTCTTAATTTAAAATGCAATACAATAAACTTAATTTGAGTGTTGAAATGATTATTATTGGGATCCATTTCACTAAAAATAATATTAAAATAGTGAAAAATTTGATTTTTTTTATTCTCTGTCCAAATCAAATGAACCAAACCTCTATTTATAGACCAAAAAAAATCATGAATTTTGGTAAAAATAAAAATTTAAAAAAATTAATTTACAATAAAATAATTGAGTTCAAATTATTAAGATGATAAAAATTCAGACAGCCAATCACGAACTGCCAAGTGTCACCACTTATTCAATCTGCATCTTCTCTCTCTTGCCGCTGACGCTCCACTCTCCCCCGTCGACGAGTGTGGCACACTCTCCTGTTTTAGACAACCAAAACGCGCCAACTGTCCCTCTGGTTCCAAGGTTCAACATGTTGAATGCATTCAACATCTCTTTCCTCCACATCATCCTTCAACAATTCTCAACACACTATTGCAAGGTCCCCATGTGTTGAAAACCAAATTCAACACCTCTATTGCCCTTGGTCTTATACAAGTTATGTAAGAAGTGATGGATATGAAAAACATGAAAAATGAATTCAACTTCTATTCAAGAACTACCTCACATTGCATGAGTTTTTTTTAATAGCATATATATAAGAAAATTTTCTCAAGTGAGCACATGAAAATTTGTTTTCACAACTACTGATTTGTTTGATTATTATCAATTTCATGTGGCATTTTGCACACAAGTATAAAATTTCAACGGAGGTATTTGCTCATAACTATTAAAAAAATCCAAAATATTTTTTTTTTCAAAAAGAAAAAGCAAATACTCCATGACATGTCATACCACGTGGTAATGTCACGTGCATAGTCAACAACCACGTCATGGTTATTTAATGTTTAACAATTTCATGATTTTTTTTCTTCCGAATTTCATAGGTGTATTTGTAAAATTTTAAAATTTCATAAGGTATTTTCCTATTTACTCTTTAATCCTATTGTGTTTTCCAACATGTAACGTTTTTAAGGAGACCATTGTATACTCTTTTGATTCTTATATTAGTTATATTAGATTTTGGTATACTCTCTCTAAGTTGCTGTTTCAACATTTTCTTTTATTTTAATAAATTTATTAAGGTGTTGCAAATGATATGATGTGGTTTTGGGGTGTCAACATAATTGAAATATCAATAATATTATTTTGTTAAGTAATCTAATGACTAAATATTCACCGATAAATCAGTGAAATGTTCAAACTTTAAACCCCAACTCTACATATTATCCACAATGTCTCTATCAACTAATACATTTTTATTTCTTCTTTAAAAAAATAGATGCATGTTTGGAGGTTCTCAAATTGAAAATTGAAATACCACGATCATTTTTCTTGATAGAGCAAATGGGTTTTTTCATTAATTCGGAGGCGGTGTCGCAGTGGCGTTTATTCAAAATCTACCATACATAATTTTCAAAAAAATTTACTCAATCTTTCAAATAAAAAATTACTCAAAACAACTTCTTATTTTATGTAGTTTTAAAACAAATCTCTTTTTTTTTTCTTCAAAAAATTGCAATAATTGAATGAAAGACTGCTAAAAATAATTATTTGTGAAACATGAAAATTTGCAACCACACAGTCATACGCAAAAATATTGAAACAGGAAAATTTGAAGGAGTAACCTAATAGGGCACCCCAAATGCGATCCCTTTTTTACATATAGGATGATTGCTTTGTAGTTCGTGCACAATCCTTTATCTCGTTTTTAGTAATATTAATGATATGAATATGTGGGGATGATCTAACTAATTTTTTTTATTAGTTTTAATATTATTCTTAATTTCTTCTATATTATTCCCTTCGACTCTAATTATAAGTTTCCATTCAAAAATAATTTTGCCTCGATATTATGCAAGTTACTTGGTGCGTTTATGATGAAAAATGATATATTAAAGTTAGATCCATTAAAATACAAAATGATTATTAAGGATTAGCAAGCTTTTTATGCTACCTTACCAAGTGCATTAAAAGAACAAATACAATACATTGATCTACTTAACAGACATCTTTTATATATGCTAAAGAGACAAACATGACACTTTGATCTACTTAAGCTGTAAAAATATTAAATTAGTTTTAGCATTGCATGAGATTTATACACTATAAAATGATCAACTCATATTCTGTTTGTAAAAATGCAAAGAGAAAAAAAAAATATGGCTAAACCTCTAAAGTTTTTTTATGCTATGATATTATTTCTTTCCTTATTTCTTGTTGCAAAGGAAGTTGACGGTAAGCCATATTTTCACTCTTTTTAGTTTTGCTTAATTTTTTTGTAGTTCATAGACAATCTTTTTATCTTATTTTAATAACATTGTTTTATTCACTTTTTCATTACAACAAAAAAAGGATGTGAAGACGATGATGATTGTCCACAAATTTACAACTTCCATCCTTTTATTTGTAAGTGTATTAACAACGAATGCGAAAAGATTATACTGCAAAAAGGTTATATGAGTATGAAACCTAAGATATTACACAAGCGCCATACAAGGAAGAATGAGTTCTTACACTAGCAAAAAATATATGCAATATACCTTATGCTAGAGTATTCCATGGTTGCCATTTAAAAATTTTGTTGGCATCTAATAATTGTATCTTTTTTTTTTGTAATTCTGGGACCTTGCATTTATGGATTTGTATTCTCATATGTTGGTAAAAAAATGAATTAAGAAACTAAGGAATATTAAAATTAAATTGTCTTCTTCTCTCTTAATTTTATATGTATCACCATGACCTGCAATTTAGGCATATCACAAAAGAATTTTAATATCTTTACCACTTACGTTGAAATAGAATCATTTTACTTTGAAGCCTATAACTCTATCATTGTTATAGTTTTTTTTTATTACAGAAACATTGTTATATATAGTTATAATCTTTGAAATGATTCAATTTATATTTCTCTTAAGCGAGGGTGTATATGTTCATTTCTTTCATGCAAGAAGAAATTATTTGTCTAAATGATCATAAAAGAACTTAGCGAGTGAAGAGATTTGCCCCTTTAACTAATGTGCCTCCTTGGAGTTGGTTGTGATTTTTACCTCCATGATGGTTGTACACTTCTCTAGAAAATGACCAAAGAACATGACTAAGAAGTTGCGGTAGAGGTGACGATAGAGGATTGCAAACTGATCATACTCAAATAAAGGAGTATCCAAAACGAAGAGAAGTGAGGAATAAGGGAGAGGGAAGACACCAAAAGATGGCTAACAAAAAATATGAACCAATATGGGAAGGAACAGTGTATTTCATGCAATTGTAACTATCTACAAACTAACCTCTCGTTCGAAGATATATATTTCTAAGACTCGTACCTAACCTCCCATTTGAAGGTGCTAAAAAACACAACAAATAGGGGTTTAAATTGTGTTGACCATTGTAATTTTTTGTTGCTAAAATCAACTCACATTAAGAAAGAGTTATCTCTTATATCATTTAACTTCAATTAAAATAGTCAGACAAAGGTTGAAGTTATATCTTAAAGAAATTATGTAAAACAAATAAAGAGCAAGAGAATATAAGAGAAATTAGCCCATTTTATTATACTAGTTCATCATCCAACTGGTAACTACATATACTGCTCCCCTTAGAGATAGATTTGTCTCAGTATATTCAAGGGCTTAATCCATAATAATTAAGTTGGTTGCAATAACTAAAGTATTTTTGTCAAACTGGGTATACTACATATTCCTTTTCACAACGATGAATTTGCTTGATTATTATCAATTTTATGAATCATTTTGCACACAAGTATAAAATTTCAACGGAGGTATTTGCTCATAACTATTAAAAAAATGGAAAATATTTTTTTCAAAAAGAAAAGGCAAATACTCCATGACATGTCATACCACGTGGTAGTGTCACGTACGTAGTCAACAACCACGTCATGGCTGTCTAACGTTTAACAATTTCATGAGTTTTTTTTCTTCCGAATTTCAGAGGGATATTTGCAAAATTTTACAATTTCATAAGGTATTTTCCTATTTACTCTTTAATCCTATTGTGTTTTCCAACATGTAATGTTTTTAAGGAGATCATTGTATACTCTTTTGATTCTTATTTAGTTATATTAGATTTTGGTCTACTCTCTACTTTGTTGTTCAACATTTTCTTTTATTTCAATAAATTTATTAAGGTGTTGCAAATGATATGTTGTAGTTTTGGGGTGTTAATATAATTAAAATATCAATAATGTTATTTTGTCAAATAATCTAATGACTAGATATTCACCAATAAATAAGTGAAATGTTCAAGCTTTGAACCCCAATTTCACATGTTATCCACAATGTCCATACCAACTAATACATGTTATTTCTTCTTTAAAAAAACAGATGCATGTATGGAGGTTCTCAAATTGAAATACCAAGATCATTTTTCTTGATAGAGCAATGGGTAATATTCTTTTCATTAAATCAGAGGAGGTGTGACAGTGGCGTTTATTCAAAATCTACCATATATAATTTAAAATTAAAAAAAAAAATACTCAATCTCTCAAATAAAAAATTACTCAAAACAACTTCTTATTTTATGTAGTTTTAAAACAAATCTCATATATTTTTTTCAAAAAATTGCAATAACTGAATGAAAGACTGCTAAAAATAATTATTTCTGGAATATGAAAATTTGCAACCACACGAATATATACGCAAAAATATTGAGATTGGAAAATTTGAAGGAGTAACCTAATAGGCTACCCCTAATGTGATATCACTTTGTAGTTCTTGCACAATCCTTTATCTCGTTTTTAGTAACATTAATGATATGAATATGTGTCTCGTTTTTAGTTCTTGTATATTAGTCCCTTCAACTCTAATTATAAGTTTCCTTTAAAAAATAATTTTGCCACGATATTATGCAAGTTACTTGGTGCGTTTATGATGAAAAATGATATATTAAAGTTAGATCCATTAAAATACAAAATGATTACTAAGGATTAGTAAGCTTTTTATGCTACCTTACCAAGTGCGTTAAAAGAACAAATACAATACATTGATCTACTTAAGATATATCTATTAAATGTGCTAAAGAGACAAACATGATACTTTGATATACTTAAGCTATAAAAATATTAAATTAGTTTTAGCATTGCATCAGATTTATACACTATAAAAAGATCAACTCATATTCCATTTGTCAAATGCAAAGAGAAAAAAGAATATGGCTAAAACTCTAGTTTTTTTATATTATGATTTTATTTCTTTCCTTGTTTCTTGTTGCAAAGGAAGTTGACGGTAAACCATGTTTTCACTCTTTTCAATTTTGCTTAATTACTTTGTAGTTCATACACAATCTTTTTATCTCATTTTATTAACATTGTTTATTTTCTTTTTCATTACAACAAAAAAAGGATACGAAAACGATGGTGATTGTCCAAGAGTTTTCAAATTAAATTTATATGATTTTATTTATAAGTGTATTAACAACAAATGCGTAAGGGTTTACTATCCAAAACCGGTACCAATGCCAGATTTTTTTTTTTGAAGAGGACCAATGCCAGATATTATATGAGTATGAAACCCAAGATATTACACAAGCGCCATACAAGGAAGAATAAGTTCTTGCCATTTAAATTTTTTGTTGGCATCTAATAATTGTATCTTCTTTTTTTGTAATTTTGGGACCTTGCATTTATGGATTTGTATTTTCATATGTTGGTAAAAAAATGAATACAGAAACTGAGGAATATTAAAATTAAATTGTCTTCTTCTCTCTTAATTTTATATGTATCATCATGCCCTCCAATTTAGGCATATCACTAAGGAATTTTAATATCTTTACCACTTACGTTGAAATAGAATCATTTTACTTTGAAACCTATAACTCTAATTTTTTTGTCATAACATAGTTATAGTTTTTTTTATTACAGAAACATTGTTATATATAGTTATGATCTTTGAAATGGTTCAATTTATATTTCTCTTAAGCGAGGGTGTATATGTTAATTTCTTTCATGTAAGAAGAAATTATTTGTCTAAATGATCATAAAAGAACTTAGCGAGTGAAGAGATTTGCCCCTTTAACTAATGTGCCTCCTTGGAGTTGGTTGTGATTTTTTCCTCTAAGATAAGTACACTTCTCGAGAAAATGACCAAAGAACATGACTAAGAAGTTGCGATAGAGGATTGAAAACTCATAATCAAATAAAGGAGTATCCAAGACGAAGAGAAGTGAGGAATAAGGGAGAGGGAAAGCACCAAAAGATGGCTAACAAAAAATATGGACCAATATGGGAAGGAACAGTGTATTTCATGCAATTGTAACCATCTACAAACTAACCTATCATTCGAAGCTATATATTTCTAAGGCTCCTACCTAACCTCCCATTTGAAGGTGCTAACAAACACAACAAATAGGGATTTGAATTGTGTTAACCCATACACTAGCCAGCCAGATTAGTGTCAGAAAAGAATGTGTTGATCGCGGTAACCTCACTAAATAACCAAACTGATGAAGATGAGTTGATGAAGATGGGTTGTAACTGATATGTGAATTTGATGTTTTTTAAAAACCAATGGGACACATTAATCTTACGGTACTCCCTTTGTATTTTATTATTAGTCGTTTTGACATTTTCGCATATATTAAGAAATTCAGTAAATTTTGTATCGAAAAGGGAAATTATGAGTGATTTTACAAAATTATCTCTTTGTTAATGACTTGAGAAAAAGAGAATAAAAGAATGGAAAGACGAGAGAGTAATACACATTAATGAGTATAATAGAAAAAAATTATTAATGATGCATTGATATTGTAAAGTGACTTATAATAAAATATTTTTTTCAAGATAATTTATAATAAAATACAGAGAGAATAATAAGTATGTAGGGTTAGAAATGAGTCGAATTTAGTTCAGTTTGACTCGATAAAAATTAGATTGGCTCGAAACTCGACAAGAATTCATCAAAAAAAAAAAATCAGTTTGAACTCGGCTCGTTTCAAACTCTTGTACCACTCGGTCAAAGCTCGATAAATTCAACTCTATAGCTCAGATCAAATGAACCAAGAGGGGAAAAGAAAAACTAATTGTAGCCAGAGAGACAGCACCTCTTATAATTGGTCTCAAAATCATATAAACTTAAAGATGATCTTTCTCCCATTGACCTATTCTACATGAACGCATGCCATGAACTTTTAGATGATCTTGTATGTTTTTTTTTCTTCAGGAATTGCAAGCATGTATGTTGAATGTCATTAACATTGAAAATGTGGGACTACTCTTATTATTCCATCCTTGATATTGTGAACGTCGCATACAAAAAATTATATTTGTTGTATTATTTTTTTCTTCTATCATATACATGTAAAGTGTTTGTTTACTTTGTTAATTGTAATAATCAGCTTGATTGATTTAGCAATGGTAAAAAAACTTCAAATTCAACCCCTTTTTTTAATTATATCTTTATTTTATTTGGTGATTTGATATATTTTTATTTATATTGAAATGATTCATGAATCAAATAAGTCGAACTATATTAAGCTCAAAATCACCTTGTTTATTTAACAAGCCATATAAGTAAGCAAGGAAATGTACACATTGCATGCTAATTGTCTTGCAATCAAAGAACCGAAGTTTAATTGTCACGTAGTCAGCATAGGTCAGATTGGATGACCCATGAAATAAACCTCTCTTTGTTCAGTTAGACAGTGGACGATGGATTGTTAGCCACTCACGGTTCCAGCGTAGTACTGCAACATTAATGTGTCCTATTGATTTTTTTAACTTTTTAATATTCTTTTTGAAGATTTATTTAAAGCTATTGCACTCGTACTTGTAAATATGACCAATTTAAGTTTTAGTTCCTGTAAAAAAAATTTGTTTTTGGTCCCTGCAAAATTTTTTGTTTTTTAAAATAGTCTCTGACCCCATTTTTGTGATGATTTGCATATGTAGCACATGATGACTGGACCCATTTTGTAGTTTTTGGTCCCTGCAAAATATTGTTTTTATTTTTTGTTTCTGAAAATAGTCCCTGGAGGGACTATTTTAAAAAACAAAAATTTTTGCAAGGACCAAAAATAAATTTTTTTTACAAGGATCAAAACTTAAACATGCCATATTTACAAGGACGAATGCAATATTTAAGCCTTTATTTAAAGGATATGGTAATAAGTGTTAAGGAAATCAAAATAGTAAGTTCGTATTGAATTTAATAATATGTTAACTTTTTATAAGTTAAATTTATTACTTTTCAATACAATTTTTTTATTTCTTTAAAAAAAAATACAATCCTTTTATTTTTATCTTAACCGATATCCTAAAAGTACTATTTAACATTTTCTCTTATTTAACTATCATTTTGATATCTCTATTATCTCTCACTCATAAAATGGATTGTCATTTAATTAGAATCACATAGTTTAAGAGGATTTCTTTTATTAATTTTATGAGTGTTTATCATTTCAGATTAACATATAATATGATATATTATTTAAAACATGTGTGACATCGCACTATTTGAGTCACAAAATCTTCAAATAGAATCAAAACTGATTTATATTAAAATGAAGGACCAATACTCTGAGTAAGCAAAAATAGAGAAAAAAAAATGTTTATTTGATAAAATAGTGAAGTCTTTTTTATTTATTTTAAATAATATTTTAAAAAATGAGATAACATCAATTATTTATTACAAAAAGTGAGTACAAAAATATTTAAAATTATAATTCAAAACAATTACTAATGTCACCAAATGTCCTTAAAATATCAAATATATAAAAAATACTGTAAAAATATCAATTATAAAAAATATTCTTACAATATATCATCGAAGTTAAAAATAGAAATATCAATAGAAATTAACAACAATTTTGTTTATATAATTAATTAAATATGTTTAATCAATAGGCTTAAAAATGTTATTATGAAAATGTTATAATATGTAAAAAAAGTTGAATAAGAAAAACAGGAAAAAGATGAAAATTAAACTGAAATAAATAGAGGATAAATAATTGGAACATGGTAGATTTTGGCAAGAAAAAAGATTAATTGAAAATAGAGTGTACAGAAAGCAGAGTGGTGCAGTACAGAATGGGTGGTACTGTATGAAATGACCGCATGGGCAGATATGTCCTTCCCGTCAAATCTAAGGTGCACAGCTACGTTGTCACTGTTAAATAATTAACACAACACAACACACAAGTTAAATAATGTCTTGCCCAATTCTTTTGTTATTATCCTGAAAAAATTTGAAACCAAATTTGCTCAACCCCTACTAAGGCCTAAGCTATATTGAAAGTGTTTTTTAAATAGAAGTTGACAATGCTCCTGTTAAAAAAAATAAATAGTTGACAATGTACTGATCCCCACATAAAAATACATCATTTTATAATTATTGTTTTGATTTAAAAAATGAACCATATCCACATTGTATATACATACAATGTTGGACAATATATTTTTTTTGAAGGAATGTTGGACAATAATTTGTCTTCCATATCCACGCAGTATATTGCTTTTAAATTTTTTATTGAAAACTAGTGTGATTGTACGATTTTTTTTTATTTTATTTATGGTTTGCTAGAAATTTTATTGTTTTCTTTATGCAAATATGATGAAGGTGATGGTGAATTAGTTTGTTGTTGGATATGGAATTTTTTGATGAAGGTGAAGATTAATTACAAATATGATTAAGTATTTATTGAATTTATGGGTTTTCCTTGATGAAGGGGTAATGAATTCTGAGTTTTAAGTGTGGGTTGATGAAGGAGACGAGGGAACATGATGAAGAAATATCTGTTGATAAAGTTTGGGGTTTTTTTTTATGAAAATAAAGTAAAAAATTATGTTACATTATGTGACTTCTTTTTTTTTGTTGAAATATTTAAGTTGGCGTCCACGTGTGTAATTCCTTGTATTTCTTTTTATTTGCCAAGTGTTCAAGTGCAACGATTGACTAATAGAAATTATGAAATTATGTTAACATTGCGATTGTTTTGCACCAACTTAAAACGTTTAAAATAAATGGATCAACTTAAAACCTAAAATAAACATAAAAGTCCAATATAATTAAGCCTTGAATAAATGATAATTTTTCTCAATCCAATTTATCTTGTTCATTGATATTTTGATAAAGTTAATTCAATAGAATTACCTTATTGCAGTGATACGGATTGATATTGATTTAAAGTGAGTGAAATGTAAAACTATTTGCATAAGGAGTTTAATTATAAATTTGTATGTAAAAATCAATTATAAGATAAAAAACAACAAATATAAAGTAGAACGAATTCTGAAAACAAATTAATTCAACTCAAAAGAAATCAAACATGTCAAAATTAATTCTACATTTTTAGAATCAAGTTTGGTCCCTTTAAAAATAGAACCAAATATATACAAAATCTACTTTATCCGATCAAAATACACTTATACGTACTCCATCCGATCTTATTTATAAACAAGATTTTTTTAAAAAATTCATTAGATAACTAATGTATCTAATCTATGATGTGTATTGCATATATTAACTATTTAATGATACTAAAAAGTGAAGTGGCGCATGTTATTAAAATCGTAGAGAGTATATGGACTTGTTCACATTGATTTCATCCATGAGTTTTAGTGAATAATTAAATATTAAAATACTCGTTCAAATAAAACTAAAATTCTTCAAGCTTTGAGAAATCTAAAGAATGATAAACATTGCTTAAGAGTTGTAGCGCGACTTATATCCAAGTTAGGATTTAAATCCATAACTTTGATTAAGTTAGAAGAGATTTGTTTCATCTCATTAAAACACCCTTAAGCATTGTTTGAGAATTTAAAAATGAAGAACTACAAGGGATGAGATTAAAGAAAAAAGTAGAAAGATCTCCCAATTTTTTATGGAAGTGTTTTTTTTATAGATAATGGTAGTTTTTTTGTTAACCTTTTGATTTCTAGAAATAGGCTAATACTTTAAAGTTGGACCGTCAAATAAACATCCCAAAAAGTAATTTTACTTCGAAACATAAATTTATTCAACAAAAACCAAGGGATAGTGTTTTTAGTCTTCTGCCAATAATAAAAGGGCTTGTTTCACATGTGAAAAAAAACATATTAAAACGAGTTTTGTTAATTAGTGTTTTCGAAACATTGTTTAAGCATTTTTAATTAAAAAATTATTCTTTGCAAAATAAAGTAAATACTTCAATTTTCAACGCAATAAATAAACAAATTTTTATAAAATCTTATCACTTTAGATATTTAAAAAATGTCCCCGAGCATTCTTCTACACTTTTCTATTAAAAATGCTCATTAGATTCATTCAGCTACGTATACAGTACTTCAGCCTTCAGCAGTCGTTTCCAAGACACACAGACACAGATATATAGCCAGCTAGCCTCGGGAGCTGACCAAAATAGTTAATCAACCATTTACATTCTCATCTTTTTCTATATTTACGCTTTTTCTTATTATTTCTGGGTTTAACACAAAAGCCTAACTTAACTGGGGTATCTTAAATTAATTAAACATAGAAATATAAAACAAAAAAGAAGAGAAGAGAGAGAAAGAAAGACGTGGTCTTTTTCTCATAACACAGATCCCTATGGAATGAAGTGGGTGCTCCCCACCCAGCATTTGCTTTGCTCTCACATACTAATATTTATTCATTCCTTTTGTTTAGTTTAAAGAGACCACTTTTGTTGTGTTTCGGACTGAGACACACACACACATGTTTTCTTAGTTGAGTTCATGAGTTTATATATGTTTGGTTGGTACTAGTTACATAAATAAATAAATTTCACTTGTTCACATGCAGAAGCAGAAGAAGAATAGAGGTAGATTTTTCAACATGATTAGTTTATTTTCTGAGCAATGATTGAGTTGAGTTGAGTATATATAAAATCAAATCTTGCTGCAAGAGAAGAGAAGTGAAATAGATTCTGTTAGGTAGTAGCAAAGTTGAAACCTTTTTCAAGTAAAGAAAGATAAAAACAAAACAAGATGAAGTCCATGAATGACAGTAGTAACTCTGATGACAACAATCATAACAACAATTGGTTAGGTTTTTCTCTCTCACCCCACATTTCTTCTTCTACTCCTCAACATCATCATCATTATCAACAAACTCAAACTTCTTCAGTTTCCAACACTGTTCCTACTTCTTTCTATTTTTCACCTTCTCACTTCACCAACTCAACAATCTGTTATGGTGTTCCTGAAAATGGTAACAACTTTCATTCACCTAATTTGACTGTTATGCCTATCAAGTCAGATGGATCACTTTGTATCATGGAAGCTCTTGGTAGATCACAATCACAAGGTTGGTTTCTGTCAAAAAAATAGTCTTTTTTTTACTATTCCCTTCAAAATGTGTTGTGTGCTTTAAAAAGTTCTTATTTTTATGTCCACCAAAAAAAGTTGTTATTTTTGTATCCTTAATTAATGTTGGATATGGCCATGTAATGATTATGTTGTTTTCTTGTTTTTATTATATGATGATTGAAGTGATGGTGCCATCTTCATCTCCTAAACTAGAGGATTTTCTTGGTGGTGCAACAATGGGTAGTGATGAATATGGTAGCCATGAAAGTGAGGCAATGGCTTTAAGCTTAGACAGCATCTACTATAATAACCAACAAAATGCAGATCCTCATCAAGTTAATAGAGACCATTCCCTTGACCTTCTTTCAGAATCTTTCAGACAACAAACATCACATCCATATTATGCAGCACTTGGTTTTCATGGAATGTTTCAAGCACCATTAGAGGTAGAATCAAAGGAAAACATAAACCATGTTGATGTTTCTGCTAGTTCCCAAATGCCTCAAAACTGGTATTCTGCTTCTCAGGCTTTAGAGCAGCAAGTGAACACTACTAGCATGGGGAATCATAATGGTGGAGTTGGTGGTGGTGGTTCTTCTTCTGTTGTTGGTACTGTAGGAAGTGGTGAGTTACAATCTTTAAGCCTTTCAATGAGCCCTGGTTCTCAATCTAGCTGTGTTACTGTTCCTAGACAAATCTCACCTTCTGGAACAGAATCAGTGACTATGGAGGCTAAAAAAAGAGGAGCTGCTAAGCTTGGTCAAAAGCAGCCTATTCATAGGAAATCTATTGACACTTTTGGACAGAGAACATCTCAGTATAGAGGTGTCACAAGGTAAGTTTGTATTGATTTTTTTTTTATCTCAGTGTCTTCTTCATTGTTTGATTAAAGTAGTTGCTTTTAACTATATCTGTCTAGTATAATTTGTTTGTGTTGTGCTTTTTGAAGTTATCATGTCGGTGATTATGTTTGGATGTTTATTTATTCTCCATTAGGCATAGATGGACTGGTAGATATGAAGCACATTTATGGGATAACAGTTGCAAGAAGGAAGGACAAACAAGAAAAGGAAGACAAGGTTAGTGAACAAAAACAGTAGTCAAATTTTTGAACTAGTACTTTTTTCCTACTAAAATTTTATACTAACACATGTGTTACTTGTTCATGCTTTTGGATGATGATTTAATCAAACTTTGCATGCATGTTACAGTATATTTGGGTAAGTCTTCAGTCTCTCCTTCACCAAGTAAAAGAAAAAAAAACAATATTTTCAAGTTTCACCATCATTGCTATTACTGTTTCTAATTTTGACTTTGTTGGTTTTATTTTTTGAACTCAAGGTGGTTATGATATGGAAGAGAAAGCTGCAAGAGCTTATGATCAAGCAGCTCTTAAGTATTGGGGACCTTCAACACACATAAACTTCCCGGTACATTTGATCTCCTTAGCACTTCCTTGTTAGCTTTGAATCTTGTATTATTATGTGCTTAAGAATCACATTTTTTATTCTCTCTTATTTTGCAGCTAGAAAACTACCACACTCAACTTGAGGAAATGAAGAATATGACAAGGCAGGAATATGTTGCACATTTGAGAAGGTACATAAATCTGTTAATTAGCAATTATTTTGTAGTAAAAAGGTTAACATAATTATATGACAATCATGATGGATTAGTATTCATTTATTTTTGCAGAAAAAGCAGTGGATTCTCAAGGGGTGCATCAATGTACAGAGGCGTGACAAGGTTTATTCAGTTCTCTTGTTCCTTTTTTTCATTTGAATTTGTCACTGTTGATTTTTGAGCTAAATTCACTTTTTTTATGTTTTGCAGACATCACCAACATGGTAGGTGGCAAGCAAGGATTGGAAGAGTTGCTGGTAACAAGGATCTTTACCTTGGAACATTCAGTAAGTAAATTCCTCCAAGATTGTTACTAAAAATGTGTTAACAAAAGATTTAAGCATTTGAATTATGAACAAGGGAATGTTTATGTATATTTAAAGTTCTGCATTGTTTAAAGTAACTTCATTCATAGGAATTTAATTTACTTATGTCATTTTCTGCTTCAGTATTTCTTTTCCCAAACACAAGTGATTGGTTATGCTTTTATAAGGCTGAACATGTTACTACTTTGAGCACAAAATTCCACTTTTTCTAAGGCTGTAAAGGGAATCTCTAATAGAATGGTGTAAGGAAAGTTTAGAATTTTGTAAAGCCTTTTTGTAATTTTTTTTCTTCTTGGAAATGAAATTTTAGGCACTCAAGAGGAAGCAGCAGAAGCATATGATGTAGCAGCAATAAAATTCCGTGGAGCAAATGCTGTTACAAATTTTGACATATCTAAATATGATGTTGAAAGGATCATGGCTAGCAATACTCTTCTTTCTGGTCAGCATGCAAGGAGAATCAAAGATAAGGATCCACAGACCGAAGTTCATGAATATAATCATAGTACTAATGTGTCGAGCCAGTCCAATGGAGAAGCCGCTGAAGCGCAAAATGACAACGAAAATAATGATTCAAAATGGAAGATGGTTTTGCAGCAACAGCAATCAAATAGTTGTGACCAAAAAATCATTGTGAATTCTGATGGAAGTTACAAGAATTCTGATTTCTCTATGTCTTTACAAGACCTTGTTGGTATTAATTCAGTTGGTTTGGATGATAATACCAAAATAGGGACACATTTTTCAAATCCATCATCATTGGTGACAAGTTTAAGCAGTTCAAGAGAAGCTAGTCCTGATAAAACTGCTCCCTCACCACTCTTTCCAAAGCCTTCAATGGAATCAAAAATTGCTACTAATGTTGCTGTTAGTTCTTGGTTTCCTTCACACGTAGCTACACAAATGAGGCCAGCATCTTCAATCAATTTGTCTCACTTCCCAGTTTTTGCTGCATGGAATGAGACCTAGAGAGATATATCTCCTTGTTACTATGTTATCCTTATTACTATGTTATGACAAAAAAAAGGGTAAAAAGGGAAAGAAAAAATGTAATGAAAAAGCATACGGGGATATTTATTTTTTAAAAAGGGTAGGTTGGGAAATTTGGAAGATTAATGAATGAATGTTAGGAACTTTGGGGCCACTTTGTTTTCTTTATGTAACACAAGGGTAACATTGGCCTTAACAAACTTAGCCTTTTGGCTATATGTTGGAATGAATGAAAATATGCATATTGGAGGGAAATAATTAATTAAAGGGGACACTAATGATTAAATTCTGTGAAATGATGTTTGAAAATATTAATGTGGCCCTAAAATTATTGAATTTTCTTTTTTGAGTTGCAACTTTACTTTGGTTGTTAAGTACAAAACAAACTCATTGTTTCTCAATAATGCATATAAAAGACATTGCCTTTGACCACATCATCATGTTCTTTTTTGTTACTAATGCGCTAGCCTAGTTCATTAATCTTCCTAACACTATAATTGCATAAACCTTTCTTTTTCTAGCTTTGTTCAAAGTTAACTAAATTTTCTATTCCTTATTCAAAAAGGAAAAAATAACTAAGTGATTCTTGCATGAAAAAGGCCAAATATTCATAATTAACTGGGGACACTTCAAATTCTTTTTTAAAAGAAAAGTTGTTTCATGGTTAAAAAAATCATCACAAACTTTTTTTAATCTAAGTGCCACATTCAATAGAGATATAATAATTTTTATATAATTGGGAGGTAAAAGTGATTTCATGTCTTGTGTGGGTATACTTTAGAGACTTAACACAATTTGAGTCCATATTGTTATCAAGTGCTTTCCCACATGTGTGAATTTCCTTCGTGTGCATAACAATAACAATATAAGTGAGTCACTATTGTTGATTCTTTTGACCATAACAATATTATGGGACGACAACGAGGAATCAATGCCGGAAAAGCTGGAACCTTGTAGTTTGAAATTGAATGTGCCAATGTGGTGAATAGCTGTTTTTCTGTATATATTTTGTAATAATGTGTTAATAATCCAAATTATTTTATACTAATACCACCTTTAAGAAGAAGAGAAAATGACAGGTTCTAGTGATTGATTTATAATGGGGTGTGGATTAATGATCCATTGAGCAGGTTAATGAATCCAGCTACCTTCACTCACACAGTTTTCTTTAAAAAGTTGTTCTCCTAACCAACTGCAAAAAAAAAGTAGTGCAGCCACATCAAATAGATGGGTTAGGTATTAGTAACTGTATACTATGTTCATTCATACCATTCGCCATGATAATTAGTTAATTGAAACAAAACAACAAGGTACAGTGCATATTATGTTTTAATTAACATATAGGTGCAATAATTTTTAAGCATTAATATCATTCCGTTAATGGTAAGAATTTATTAAAAAAAGATTATATTAAACATTTTAAGCAATAAATTAACACAATTTCCGATACATAATTTTTATATATGAAACTCTTAACATGTAAGCTAAGAGCACAAGTTAACATTTTTCTATATTTAAAAGTCAAATACTACATGCTATGGCATGCTTTACTTACATGTATTGGTGCGAAATAGATGGCTTGGCTTATTCATGATATTACTACTGAACTACTTTTTTTTTTTTTTGAGCAAATACTGAACTACTTTTATTTTAGTTCATTTCATTAAATTTGAGTTTGAAGGTTGCTATGTAATGTCTCAAACTTCAATTTTATGGATTTATTACTGTAATATCTCTGAATAACAACATGTTTGTGAGTGTGTGTTGCGTAAAAGAATTGCAATTCATTTATGACATTAACAACCAAAATTACTAAATTTATGAGAGAACACTAATTAATGAGACTGACAATTTTTACATGACATCAGTATCAAGCTCTGTGATTAATCAAATTAGATTTACCTCGTATGTCTTGATAATTGATTTCATGATCCCATCCTGATTGGATTAAGGCATTGGTATCACAAATAAAGAAATACTATAAAAAATTGTCAATAGAAATAAATTCTCTCAATTATTATCTCTCGTGTTTTTTCACTTTTCATATCTCAACAACTCTTAAATAATTTTTCTCCTTTTCTTCCAATGCTATTCTCCGTTTTCAATGGTTTAGATTTTCACATTATTTAATCAAACTTTTTTTCTTTCTTTCACTTGAGCAAGTCCAAATCCTATGTAACCATTTTTCACTTTTTATTTCTCTCTTATAAGGTTCTTTACACAATTTCACATTATTAATGTTCTTTACAAAATTACCTAAGTTTAATTTGCCATTTGACAAACGTAATTTCATTTCTATCTCTATATATATGATATCAATAATTATTGAGATAAATATGTAAAATTAACACATTTTTATGATAAAATTATTGCTCTTAACAATTTTTTTTTATTATCTGTGATTTTGCTTATAAAGGTTATATTTAAACATGTAAACTTAATAGAAAGGTATGTATTTAGATTTTATTTTTTTTTTGAAAGAAGAAAGATATATAATTTAGTTAAAAGTTATATATTTATTTAAAGGTTATATCAAGGCACCCTTTAACATTTTGAAGTTTATAAATTATTGATTGATTTATTCATTGAAGGAATAAAACTTGAGTTTAATTGTTATTCAATATTTATGTAATTTAATAAGAAATTAGTTATCGTGAGTTTAACTCACTTGGTAAGGGATAATGCATATCAAAACCCATATACCCCACTTATATATCTTTAAGGTGAATTTATCTAGCCGCTAGGCTATTTAAAAAAATAAAATAATAATAAACTAAATAATTTGAGTCACCTGCACTGTTCAGGCCGAACCACCTCATTTAACATCATTTTTATTTCCACCGAATATGCACATCTATTTTTCTTTCTTTTGGCGGTAAGCTTACTTTTTTTCCTCATAAAAACGGTGCAAATGAGAAGAGACAAATGATCTTCTTTTCTTTGTTATTTGTTTAATTTGGATTAAAAGTGAAACATTAGCTTTGAGTTTTGACAAAGAAAAAGCGGGAATGTCTAAAAGCGAACACAACAAGAAGCAGATTGCATGAAAAACAAAAGTTCTACAATTGATGGTCAAAAAGCTAGCAAGTCTCGTAGAAAAGATAGGAAAGTTAAAGATGCACACCTCACTCTTAACAGTGACAAAAAGTAAGATCCATTTCAATTCCATCCAAAGAAATAATTAGTCAACAAATATGATTACAAATCTTATTATTGTGGACAGCTTAAGCACACAAACATATAAGTTCATAAAGTCATATATATTTGGAAAAGCTAGCACTTGCACATGAGTTGGGTTATAGTGCTAGCTAGCTCAAGTACAAGGATTTGCAATCTTAATTAGTGATTTTTTTTTCTTTCAGAATTAATGTAATTGCATTGTTGCATTGAAGGCAATGAAAGGACTTGAGAATAGGATATGGAATTAAATAATGTGAATGTGGTAGTTGAATTTCAATGTGAAAATAATAAAAGTTGAACAATAAGGTACTCAGAAAATAAAGATGAAGCTAGTTAAAATGTTTGATATTTGAGACAAATTTAAGCTGTGGAGAAACATAGGTCAAAATTACGCGCGGCCCATTAATATCCGTAGCCTTTTGTAGTTTAGCCCTTTGTCAAAAAAAATTCTTGCATGATTGAGGGGTAGTAGTTGCTGCTCATTCTTGTAGTATTTCATACGAGACAAGATGAGCAATTCACTCGTTCATACCCCTACAAGGCAAGTGTTGGGTGAAAAAAACAACAAAATTAAAGAACAATGATAACATTGTCATAGTTTTGAATACTTGACTTTATTATATCTCATGTTGGTTAAAACTACAAAAATAGATATGTCCTATTCTACAATAATAGGACACCGAGGCATATATAACCTTGTGAATGATGTGTCTTCACAATGAACGAGCCATGTTTAGTTAAGGGAGGCGTCTAATACTGTCACATACTCAAATCTTCTTCTCTATTTTAGGTTTTTTTTTTTCTTTTTTGTTTACGTTGAATTTCATAGTTTTGTTTATGTTAGGATTCATTTATGCAACATGTATACATTTTTTTATAAGGAATGTAACATGTATACATGATGGGCTTATAATTTAAGGATTGATGTATTTATCATAGGGTCTTCCAGAAGAAAAAAATATGTTAACTTATGCCTTTGGAAATAATACAGTATAAAAACTAATTTAAAAATGATGTTTCAATATCTTAAAAATTTATCTTTTTAATACAATATTTATTTTTTAATTCTTTTTTTACCTCATTAACTTATGCCTTAGAGCACAAGGTAGCATGGCTCTTTGTAAAATAAGCATTATTGTTGCTCCAACATTTTTTTTTCCAGATGTTTTGTTTGTCGAGCAACAATAGTCATCCTCTTTATAGATGCGGTCCATAAAATTCTATCAAAACGACAAAAAGTAATTTCACTGTATATATTAAATTTAAAAATAAATCAAATGTTTTACTTTTGAAAACTAGGAATATTTATGTTAAGAAATATGAATTAATGAAAAATCTTGAATTTCAGATTTTTCAGCAATTAAAAGTTTTGGAACATATATGTGTTCTAAATTTTGCAAAAAAGAAAACACCTGGAACACAGAAACTAAGAGAAAAAACTCCTTAGTGTACCATATTTTTGAAAAAAATATTTACAACGTTAATTTTTTATACGGTCAACAATAATATTTTTATAAAAAATTCAGTTTTATTTAAATTATTCTAGGACCGTTTTGAAATTTTGCAGGGTTTGAAAGGGTATGGGAACTAACTGTAGGTGTCATCAGTAAAATTTTCCTCATTTTAAAGTAAGGAAAATGTGGTAGTTGGCAAAACCCAAATAAAGCCCATATTCTCAATAGAGGCTGAAGCATTTAGCAACATGGGTCTAGTGCAAAATCAGACCACACGCAATTATTGACAAAAAGGCAGAGAATCGCTGAATATATTTTAATAATTGGAGTTTATTCATTATTTATTTTTATATATTTCAGACAAAAAATATCTCGTTTTAAAAATATGTAGCATAGACTTAAATATTTTGCTAGTGTCAAGAAACAACACACGTGCGAAAGGACGATATTTGTAAGTGGGATAAAGAATCGATCTCCCAAAAACTAATCTCGTTGTTGCCAGATAAATAAAAATTATCGGGACTCAAATGGTCAATATCTAGAAGGGTATACATAAAGGATTGAAGCCTGTGATTCCCTTCATGTTGAAATGTGAGGAATAATACAAAAATCCAAACAGCGAGAAGACATGTATATATACACCTCATGGTGGAAAGTGACTCTAAGTTTTTGATTGATATGGTAACAGAGAGTTGTAAGCTTAATGGAAATACCCATATTTGGTTCGTGATATCTAGAGGTGTCAGATGGGCTGGCCCTGCCTAACGCCCTAACCTCGTCCAGTCAGGGAGACCCGACTACATGAATGACCCAATCCATTTGTGATGGGGCCATGTATTCTAAAGCTCGACATGATCCGTGTGGGCTATGGGCCAGCTCGACCTGGTTCGTTTTAGTTTTCTTTTCTGATTTATTCACTCTTTTTTATGTATTTTTGATATATTAGTTACTTAGAACTATCTTTTTGCTAAAATATGATTGGATGAACATTTTTTTTTTAAGCAAATTTTTTTGGATGGATATAGAAGCGTAAATTTGTACATTATCATTGAATATTAATTAAACTAGAATCATTCCTTCAATTGAATCAAATTAATAATTTATAAACTATAGAATTTTAAATCTTTAAGCTAAATTTATCCGTTTTTATTAAGTTTAGTTATTTAAATATTGTTTATTAATAAATTTTAAATTTAGTTATAATTTTTTTAACAAAAATTGAATGAAAATATTGATAGTGGGTCGGTCGAAGCCCGATGGCATATCCCAATTTTTATATGAGTATTGCTTTTTAGGCCCCCCCAATATCTCTTTAGGCCCCCTAAATATAAAAAAATAACCTTCATAGTACATCTGGTATATAAATACCGGTAGTGCATTTTAAGTTTACACATTTTGAACCTTCGGTGTGTACATATCGAAGGGACCTTTTTAAGTTTTGTAGACTTTCTTCTTCAGATTGTTAATGAATATAGTCTCTAAGTGACAAATTTTATACAATAATGATTAATCATACATAGTGGTATTATGTTTAGTTATTATACCTTCCCCATGTTTTTCTTCACAATAATTTTTAAATTCTTCACTTTCCCATTTAAGCATTTGCTCCTGGCATCGGTGGCCTCAATAAATCAGAGCATTCAATGACTATTTTATAAACCTTGTGCTTGATTAGTTGATTATTGATACAAACATTCATTACAATACTACTTACCACAACAATTCGCTAATTTCTCTGTTGTTTTTAGTTT
>Ga0228710_1002763_pt1 | contig 27842 bp, 21 predicted proteins | sample MedpolnodulmetaG_FD_177995 | JGI IMG/M metagenome (GOLD analysis project Ga0228710, IMG submission 177995) | Root nodule microbial communities from Medicago polymorpha collected in Santa Monica, California, United States - pink nodules | ecosystem: Host-associated > Plants > Roots > Nodule... | reverse complement strand
GATGAATAGCATTTTACAAAATTTATCTAGTTTTTAGCGAAAGCGTGTTTGAAAACAATTTGACTTATTGGATTTCTGCTCAGAACGATAACTATGACAAAGAGATTAAGATAATGTAATACACAATAAGATTTACTATTGAAATGAGAGATTCAAATGTTAAATCTTAATACAATCAATTATCAATAACTCTCAAATGATGTTCTCATCTTATTTGTCTTTAAATGCAAAGAAAAGTACTAAAAACATCATATGATGTTCCATCATCAGATATATAAAATCCTCTTTATCATGATGTAATGACACAAAAAGGTTGATCCTATCGAGCATAAGATCCTTGGATTTATGGCATGGAATGTTCTTTCATAGGACACTTTCCGTATCTTATGCTTTCTTCTTCGTTGCCCATAACCTTCTTCTCCGCCCGAATGAGGGTGGTGACTTGCACGTGCTCTGACGCTCAAGTCGGCGAGTGACGTGGGATGATATGTGTATTTATGAATAGTAAACTTACCTGACCCCAGGCGTATGAGCCGATATTTATAGAGGTGGTTTAGGGTTTTTAACCTTGTATCTTTACCTAGACAACTATTTTGGAAGGACAATTGTGATCCTTCTTGGGACAGTTGTAGTCCTTTGATGGACATTGTGAGTGTTTTCTCTTTGCATATTTCTGCCACACAGCATGATGGTTGTTCACCTTTGGAAACAAAGATTGGACTAATCTATTATTAAAAAATAAAAAGAAAACAAGACTAGGCTAATCCATTCATTTAAACCTTTCATAATGAAACTCATCAAGCAGAGAAGACTAAGTGTGACACAACATACATATTTTTTTAATAAATTATTTAAATAAAAAATGAAATAATATAATTCTATTATTCCAATGAAATCTATTATAAGACGACCATGAGAAGCTCTACCAACAGCCTCATCAAAGAAGATTCCACCATAAGGCAAAATAGATTGAGTACTACTCGTTTGAAAACCCATCAGAAGGTCTCACCATCAAAAGCTCTACCAACAGTCTCATAATGCGAGTGAGTTTCTCTAAATTAGCCCACTTAAATTGTCATCAGAGACAATCGAATATAAGACTTTGAGGAAGACCACACTCCCAAGTCTCAAGTCAATATCATCAGTCAACCTAAGTGGGTTGTTTAACTCTAACTAATATCCATTGAAAAAAATGTTTGACACCATCAAATCATGCTAAAATTGTAAGTAAACTGTTAACATCATAAAAGCAGTATGTATCGAACCATCACCATCTTTATTCTCTACTTCTTAACTCTTCCAATGCAACCACTAAACAAACCTTATACATTCTCGTACCTCATATTGAAAAAATGTTGGCACAAAAATGTTGGATCAAGTGCATATCAGTAATGGTAAAGGTAGGTAATATAGAACAGATTTATGAATAACACCACATGAAAATTTATTAACGGTATAATCTATACTAAGAAAATATGGGGTTTTGGATTGGCTTTTTTGTTATTTTAATTATACCATTAAACAAAAAAATTCTATAATAATGCTATATTGTCGTTGCTGTTAAAAAGATAATAATTTTTTGTTATAATATGGTTTGTTCAGTTTGTTACATTTGAAAGTCACAATATCTACGCTTATAAATTTTATCTATATCAAAAATTTAAATATATCGTTTGTAATTTACACGCAAAATTTCTATAAAATATCGTTTATAATCTACACACGTTAGCGCAATAAAAAGAACGGAAAGACGAGCACGTGAGTTCCCGTCTTTCCGCTAGTATAAATAAATGTAATAGAAAAAGATAAAAAAAAATTAAATAAAGAAAAACTACAAAATAGAAAAGATAAAGTGTCCCAAATAACATCATACTTGAACCTTATAAGTCTCATTCACAAAGTAACCAGTTCCTTGAGAAAAGACAACCGTGAGTATCACATGAAACCATAATTAATAATAATGTGACTAAAAAATATTGTATAATTGGCATTGAGTCAATATTACTCATAGTGGATTTCACTATCCTCATTTTTTATATATACCAATTGCTTCAAACACACGTGACTTTAATGCGTTAGGTACCTAAAGTCCCAAAAATATTGACACTTTATTATTATTATTAAAACGTATAATCAATCTCCTAAGTTCAAAAACACATCTTCTATATATATAAAATAAGAGAACCATTCTTTTGTATAGAATTCACTGATTTGATTGTTTTGTGCTGTGACTATAATGAAGTCCTTTGCACAGTTTACTACTATTGTTTTGTTACTCTCTTGCTTTCTGAGTATCCAAGCAGAGAAACTCAAATCCTCACAATCATGTGAATTTCAAGCCATTTTCAATTTTGGTGACTCAAATTCAGATACTGGTTGTATGTCAGCAGCATTTTACCCTGCTATTTTGCCATATGGGGAGACCTTTTTCCATGAGGCTGTTGACAGATTTTCTGATGGTCGTCTCATCATAGATTTCATCGGTATATAATTTAATTTTTTCTGCATTTTTGTTTATTTATGTTACAACAATGATATTTGTTTCATGTATCTTGTGTCACACTTAATCTTCTCTACTTTCCAAGTTCCCTTATGTTGTGTCTATGTTTTATTATCAACCCGCATATGAAAAATAATGGGATTCAATGAAAACATAACTTTGTCCAAGCATACTAAAAAAAATATAACATCGAGAATAACAGCAGATAAACCCAATCGATGTTATGCAATTGCAAGCGATCAAAATATGTCCTTATTAATGATTGTGAAGTATTTTTTATACATGTAGCCAAGCACCTTGGAATGCCATTTTTGAGCGCATATATAAAGTCAATTGGAACAAGCTACAGGCATGGCGCAAACTTTGCTGCAGGGTCGTCAACCGTTATGCGACAAAACAAGACTTACTTCGATGGTGGCACTCCTTTCACCCTTGAAATCCAAGTAGAGCAGTTTAACCAGTTCAAATCACGCACTGGGAAGTTCTTCACGCAAGGTTTAAAATCCAGAGAAGAGAAAAATAATATAGCTTAATCTAATTATAGCTGCAATTTTAATAGTGATGTGTTTCCTGAAAATGTTTGGTTTTGATTTGCAGCAAATAAAAGTTCATACATAAGACACTTTCCGAGACCAGAGGACTTTGCCAAAGCAATCTTCATTCTTGATATTGGTCAAAATGATATTGCTGATGTTATTAGTAAGGTGGGAAAGGAAGATTCCCATGCATTGATCTCAAACATTGTGGAATATTTTTCTAAACAAATTCAAGTAAGTAATACATGTTATTTTTTTATATATGAAAGTGATACAAGTTATTAAGAGCAGTCTTTATCTAATCCGAATTAGTTTCTCTCGATATGTTAACTTTACACTTTCGGTCCAAAATTATTTTGTTTAGCTCCCGATAGTAGTTCTAGTTCTAACCTTCTATCTGCTATCAGTTTCTCCGCTATCGAGCCACATGAGTCACACTTCAAATTTCCAATTGTGAGCATGAGGAGTCTATGTTAAGAATGTCATATTGATTGATATATAACTTGAACATGGATTTATAAGTGTTTAACGGTCATCACTATTAAAGAGTCCTACATCAGACAAAAAGATAGCATGAATATGTGTTTATAAGTGGGAGCAATCCTCACCTTACAAGCTGATTTTGCAGCATTGTTGTTAGGCTTAACCACGATTTCTTAGATGGTATAAGAGCCTCCTTTAAGATCTATTTAGCCACATGCTATCAGGTTTCCGCTATCGGGCCACCCATAAATGTCTGATTTTAATGCTTATATATAGATTCATTGACCTAAGAAGTTAGTTATACTGTTACAATAAATTTATTATTGATTTAACAACATATTCTAATAGCATACTTTCTGGCAAGTATATTAATAAAAGAATAAACAATATTGGCAGAGTCTACATAGTTATGGAGCAAGGACATTCTGGATACACAACACAGGACCCATTGGTTGCCTTCCAGTGTCAATGCCCATTCACAATGCACACAACAACCAAACTCAAGTGGCTGGTTATGTCGATCAAAACGGATGCGTCAATTCGCAGAACGACTTGGCCAAAGAGTTCAATAAAAAGCTTAAAGATATAGTTGTCAAATTAAGGGCAGTGTTCCCAGATGCTTCTTTAACATATGTGGACATGTTCTCTGCAAAGTATGAGCTAATCAGTAATGCTAATAAACAAGGTATAATCATTTTTGTCACCATCGATCAAGTGTTGAATTTAATTGCATAAGTAACCCCTTAATTATGAATTATTGAATTTAATTGTAGGGTTTGTGGACCCTTCTGGAATATGTTGTGGATATCATGAAAATGGATACCATGTTTATTGTGGAAATAAAGCAACAATTAATGGTAAAGAGATTGTTACAAGCTCTTGTGAAGATCCTTCAAAGTATATTAGCTGGGATGGAGTGCACTACACTGAAGCAGCAAATCAATGGATTGCAAATAGAATACTTGATGGTTCCTTTTCAGATCCACCACTTCCTATTGCACAATCATGTCAAACTACTCATTAGCATTTACATCCTACTTATTCTAATTCTATTTACAATGCAAGAGTGGTTTAATCTTACCTCTATTTATTCATTATAGATTACACTTTCATCAATCGCTTTGTTTTCTATCGATTTGAATGAAAGAATATAGTTTTGTTTTTGTCAACAAAAAAAAACATGAATATATTTAAGTAAAGATATCATTTTAATTTATGTAACCGCTACTACATTCACATTTGTAACCGTATGAACCATAGTTAAATTTTATGGAATGAAATAATTGATGTTTGTTGCACTTGAATTAGCACTTGCAAAACTTTCCTTGATCTTAAGGACGTTCTTTGGATTAAAAAATAAATTCGTTGCTCAAATGATATGGTATTGATGTAAAATATTTATTCATGACTACAATAAACTCGAACTTTAACGTTTGAAAAGAGTAAAAACGTACAAATAAATCTAAACTGAGTGTATGAAATTAAATTGACAAGAAAAGTAAGTATTTGAAAAGTAAATAACTTCGAAAGTAAAATACAAAAATTTAAATGACTTGAAAAGTAAAGCGCATGAATATAAAATGTAGGTAAGTGTTTACCGGTGTTTTTGGTAAACAATAGAACTATCAAATTAGTAATTCTAGGATACGTTATGCAATCTTTTTTCAAAAAATATATGAATGTTCATCATATTCATATGTTGTTTTATGAACAAGATGAAGGAAACTATTTTTGTACAAAGATAACTGTCTTTCGACATAGTTCAGTAAAGAAAATGCAAGTAAAAGATTTAAAACGCAGTAACTTAAAGAAAAGTAAATTGCATTGCATTGAAGTAAATGTGGTTCGATAAATCAGATTACATACATTATGTGACTCTTTTCTCTGGAAGCTGGTACTTCGAGTGCTAGAATTCTATAAATGATTTGTGACATATTTTCCTTATGAAAAACTATTATATATACAAAGAGAAAATAACTACAAAGACCTGAACTCCTAAAAACTAAATGTCTTCGACGAGAACTGCATACTCTCCACGTGTCTGGACACTTGAAGCAGGCCCGGCCTTGGAGGTGCGCAAGCAGCTCAACCAAGCCAGGCCTCCAAAACCTATGGCCCTCAAAAAAAAAAATTAAGTTTAATATCACACCCCACTTAAATAAATAAAAAAATATATGTTACTTCTTTTTCTTTTTTGGGTACACGTTTGAGTTTTTTCTAGACTTTAATTCTCGGTTTTGGACATAAATCTGATGCTACCAAGCCACCCCCAATTTGAATAATCACTTAATCAGTCAATTTGGAAAGTTATTTCAATAAAAAGAATTACAACAATAATTTCTTTTTCACATAAATCATTTGTTTCCCCTTTCACACAACGGAGGAATGATAAATCCAAACACACCGTTAGGTAAATTTCACCTCTCTTTCACTTAATTTTTTTATTTTGTTTCATGTTTAGAAGTTATTCTAATTCTGATTTTTTAATAAAGCTTAGATACAAAAAAAAAATATGTTTTTATTTTTGAGGGACTATTTTAAAGAGAGAGTCGAGCCTCCTATTACACAGGGACGGCCCTGGCTTGAAGCTTGCCTTTTTACTCTAACCGTCTGTCAGTTTCCACCTTTATGTCAAAAACTTCCAATGTCTATCGAACTTAACAACTTCCAATATGGACTTAGAGATTTTTACAGCTTTGAACCTTCTTTTACCTGTCGAAATACACAAGATAAAATACAGTATAACAGTAAGATAAACAAATTTGAAATAAATTTAATAAAAAATAAATGAGATAATTAATCAAATGTAGATAACTGACAATCATTATATGTATTAGATTAGATGTGACTTTTGAAATGCTTTAACAACCCTTATTACAATACAGTCGACCCTTGTTTAACGAAAAAACTAGATAAAATCGTAGGCTAATAAGAGTCTTCAACGTTGTTTTGTTATGATTTGCTCGACGTAAATATATTTTTTTAAACTATAACTTTTTTGTGTCAACGTGCTAATTGTTGAATAAGACTTGCTACTTTCTGTTTATTTTCTAAGTTCTCTAATCTTCTCGAGCACCTTACATGCTCTTGATTCCTCCTATGTATTTGTATTTATTTATAAAAATACAAATAAATTTATCCCGCCAACAAAAATGTATTGTTTTGTTCATATATTTGTTTGTTTACTTATCTTTCTTACAAAATACATATTGAAATTAGTCATAGTTGAAAATAATGTAAAACTATAAATAATGTAAAAAGCACCTCTACACACAGACACACAACACACACCCACACTTACATTTTAGTATTTTATAAATATTAGTAAATAAATTCAAAGATTGTTGTATAATTGTACATACTGTTCCGGTATGAGTCAAAGTCCATCCTATGATAAGTTCCAAATGGATCCTCTCCATAGGAGTCTACGGAACTAAAATAGTAAGGAAGAACTTGGACCAAGGTGAGCAATCGATAAGATCCTAAGCACAAGGAGAGAGACCAAGCCACCAGCAGTAATGAAGAATCCGGACTAAGGTGAACAACCAATATGGTCCAATGCAAAAGAAGAATGCAGGCGAGGTGAACATCCGACATATTTCACTACACTGTAGAACCTACAAACCAAAGGTGAACAACTGATGAGGTATGTGGCATAAATCCACCAATGGATTGTTGAACCAAAGTGGATTTTAGAACAATGTTTTTAAGGTTTTGATGACAACAACGTATGAAATAACAATTAGGTACTCTAATGTGTGTTCTTGTGTGCAGGACCATATAATTAAATTCTGACTCTGAAGTCTAGTTGTTGGTTCTGAAACACCAAGCTCTGAACACTAGGGAACATATTTGGCACTCAAGAGGAAGCTCTGATGACTAAGCAATGATCTGATGAAGGGTCAACAAAAGTCAAAGCTCTAATCAGAGGTTGCATCACGCATTTAAGATTTTGATGGAAGAACATTATGAAGAAAGCAAACTCTAATGGAAGCACATTCTAGTGAACATGTCGATGGTTAACATTATGATGGACACGTCAATCGTCAACACTTTGATGGATTATGACCAATGTTGTCTTCTTGTAAAGAGACGTTGCTTTTCAAATTCTGCAGTAATGTTTGTCTACTTTTGACCACGTGGTGAAACAAATGAGTTTTTAAAAGGAATTAAGTTAGAAGAAATATCATCTGTGGAGGGTGCATGATATGACTATAGAATCTAACGACCACAAATACTTGTCGACCATATAAGCCACTGGGGCCATGTTAAAATTTTCCCGCTCACTAATTAATCAATTTCTTAGGAAAAGACAACCGCGAGTATCACACAAAACCTTAAATTATAACATGAGACTAAAAAATATTGTATGTGAGATTGAGTGTGGCAAGGAATTTCATTATCTTAATTTTTAATATACCAATTGCTGTGTAACCCACGTGATTGGGTACCCAAATATTGACTTTTACTCTTAAAACGTATAAGATCCAAAATCATAATTTATATATCTAAATAAGAGTATACCCTCCTTCTGTATGGTAATCCACTAAGTTTCATTGTTTTGTGCAATGTCACTAATGGGATCCCTCATACAGTTCAATGCTATAGTTTTGTTACTAAGTTTGTTTCAAAGTATCCAAGCAGAGGAATTCAAATCCTCACAACCATGTGAATTTCAAGCTATTTTCAATTTTGGTGATTCTAATTCAGATACTGGTTGTATGTCAGCAGCATTTTTCTCTGCTGTTTTGCCTTATGGTGAAACCTTCTTTCATGAGGGTGCTGGGAGAGCTTCTGATGGACGACTTATCATAGATTTCATTGGTATAATACAATTCTCCATTCTTACATCTTTTTTATTTATTTAATTTATTTTATATCTATGTTGTGTTTCTCTTAATCGTCTCTGCTTTATGATTTTCACATTGAGAAATATAAAAAGAAAAACAAAAACGGTCTAGTGCACTAAAACTTTGTATACAGAATCTTAGAAAGGGTCCCACCATTTTGTATATTGTACACAGTCATACCCAGCTTGTATTTTACACAATAGGCTGTTTCAAAAACTTGAAACAAGAGGCTTCTTCCAGAACTTGAATCCATAACTGTCTAGTTACGTAACAACAACTTTACTATTGTGAATATTTTTTATTTATGCAGCCCAGCACCTTAGATTGCCATTTTTGAGCGCATATATAAACTCAATTGGAACAAACTATAGGCATGGTGCAAACTTTGCTGCAGGGTCATCAACAATTATGAGGCAAAACAAGACCTTCTTTGATGGTGGCTCTCCTTTCACTCTTGAAATCCAAATAGCACAGTTTATTCAGTTCAAAGCGCGCACCGCCAAGTTCTTCACGCAAGGTTTAATCTCCTTAGAAATGCAGTTCAAAAATTGATATTAAATTTCTTTTAAAATGTCTGGTTTTGATTGGCATTGCAGAAAATAAAACTTCTTTCAGAAGACACTTAGCAGAAAATAAAAGTTCTTTCAGAAGACACTTTGTGAAGCCAGAGGACTTTGCAAAGGCTATCTACATGTTAGATATTGGTCAAAACGATCTTGGTGATGTTATTAGTAAGGTGGGAAAGGAAGATTCACAAGCATTGATCTTAAACATTGTGGAATATTTTGCTAAACAAGTTCAAGTAAGTGATAAACTTTATTAAGAGTTGATTTATATTTTGATAGATATAGTTATAGTTTTAAATTTTGTATTAGTCTCACAAAATATGCTAACTTTTTTACTTTTTGTCTTAAAACCTTTTGTTCTGTTTCTTGCTTTTTCTCTCATTTTCAAAATGAGACAACTTTGTCGGTTATCTTAGATTCACTTCGTTAAAAATTTACTCTTCAATATTAGTGACCTATGTTCGATACTCTGGTACACCGAAAAATAAGACAACTTTAATACACAGTCAGCTAGAGTTTGTGTGCAAGCTACCATATCTTTTTTTACAAGTAATGAAAGTTTTAGTAATAGGAGTACTCCAACTCTTCACATCAAACATACATCTAATTGAATTATTTGACCAATCAAACAGATTCAAATTAGAATTTTCTCCACATGTTGTTTAAAGTTTTGGTTAAGAGATCTACATCGAATCAGGGCCGGCCCAAGGGTTAGGCATCCCAAGTAAGGGCTTTAGACTCAAAAAAAAAATTCTTTTTTTACTAAGGAAATAAAGCCTCTAATTAGTGATAGGTTCAATAGTCCGAAGTGAGATAATTCTTGGAAAAAGGCCTCGGAGAAAGACACAATGGCCTCCGAGAAAGAAAAAAAAAGCGTCTTCCATTCCATTGTGTCAAAAGAATTTTGATGCCAATTTGTTTCCTTTCGAGGAAAAAAACTCTTTCTATATTCTTTTCTTAGAATTTGACTTTCTCTTTGAAACCTAAGTAACATAACAACTTCTTCATCACTCATCCCTTTGTTTGCTTCAATTGTTTTGGACTTTTGGTTTTCACAATTTCACATTTACAATGTTTCAACGAAGATTAAATGAATTGTCTTTAATATTGATTGAAAAATAAATGTTAAATGAAATTCTTTATGATAATTTAATAAATGATTTTCTATCTCAAAATTTATAAATAAAATAAAATTTAAATAAAAATAAAATATTATTAATATCTTTTTAACTAAAAAAGTCTCACTTTGCAGTTGGTTTTAAGCCTCATCTAGAGTTGGGCCGACCTTGCATCGAATGAGATATGGATTGAATATGTGCTTACATGACAGATATTAGTCCACTTAGGTAACACTGTAGTTGTCCAGTCCTAAAAGTAAGAGGGTGTGTTATCAGTCTCACATTGGATGTCACCTCTTGTCAGGTCTCTCGCTATCAAGCCACTCAAATAACACTCCAACTGTCTAATCTAAAAGGTGAGTGTTGGGATGAGATATGATACGAACACGTGTTTATTTGTTTATAAGTGGTGAATATTCCTCACTTTAAAACCAATATCTCATCCAATAGATGTTTGTTTCTAAGGAAAGATAGTGGGCAGGAGAGAAAGTTGAGGGAAGGAAGCATCTCCCCTTGTTTGGAACACTATAAAAAGGTTAAGGAAAGAGAGATTTTAGTGGGGAACCTTAAAAAATTGAGGAAACACCAATATTTGAAGGAAAAGTCGAAAATACCCCACCTATTATTGTTGTTTATATTTTTAACCATTCACTTGTCATTTCTTTTTATTTTTCCAATTTACGGCCTTTTTTTTTGTCTTACAACTAGCTGCATATTTTTTTTTCCATCGAAACAATATAGACATGTGTATGTGTGTATATATATAGGGTTTTTCTAGAAGACACATTTTATGAAGGTGTCTTTTAGCAAAGTTATAAATAAAAAGTGAAAATCACACATTGAAGTGTGGGTTGCTAAAAGACACTTTTATAGGTGGCTTCTAGCAAAACGCATATACATATACATACATACATACATATATATATATATATATATATATATATATTTGCTCAAGGGTATTTTTGTCGATTATTAAATATAGATCTTTTTTCCTTCAACATTCTAGTTCACTTTCTCTTATACCAAACAACTAAAACAATCCCCTCACTTTCTACTTTTTTAGTTTCCTCATGCAATCTTTCCTTTCTCTATCTTTCCCTTCACTTTCATCCCCCAACCAAACACGGTCTTAAGTCGGTTACCATATGTTAGTTGAAAGTTAAATCATTAAAAGTGGTCAGATGATTGCAAAAATTTCTGACAGCAAGATTTATATTGCTTTTATCTACTTTCATTGACTAAAGAAATTAGCTATACGGTTTTGGATCTAAAATCATAATAATATCCTATTTTTTGTCAAGTCTTGATATAAGAATAAAATAAAGAGCCTAATTATCTAGTTTTATTGACACCAAATGGAATTATTCCATCAATCTAAGAGACTAAAATAAAATTATCCCTAAGCATTAAAAGTCTCACCTTACCGATCATATCTCATCCAAAAGCTCCAAAAGCTCAAGTTTCTTCATACACCATCCAGAAGCTTGTATATTCATTTATATTTAATGTTTGTAATTAGTTTAATGGTGAAAGAACTTGAATGTTTAGTTTAATATTAGATTATTGTACTTAATTAATGTGAATGGACTGTTAAATGGTCTACTTTAAAAATAAAAAAAACTTAAATCTATTCATATGCTCAGTTAAAAATTACTAAGAAAAAATAATAGTATTTTTATATTGAGACGTATTTTTCAAAAAAGTTATAGGCCAAATTCAAATTGGGTCGACCAAACCCATCCGCGTAACCGGCTTATCTGATTAAACTGAAACCGACTAAACCGAGACAAAACATGGGCGGAATTGGGGCTGGGAACTCCAACCGTCGGTTTGAGTGGTTTGAGGTTTTGAGTCCGATTTTCGACCGAAACCGACCGATGTCCAGCCCTAGAACTCCCATATCTTAGTTGTAAGAATTCCTGACGCCAAGATTTTTAAAGCTTTTATATAGATTCATTGACTTAAGATGTTAATAATTTAATTTATTATGGATCTAACAACATGTACTAATAGCCTATGTTATGGCAAGTATTTATAAAACAAGTGTCATGTTAACCGGTCCCCATGAGCACTCGTTAAGGTTGCTAAAAAGGAAATTATTACCATAAAAGGAAACATTTTTTACTGTTTTAGTATTAGTTACACAATTTTCAATGCAATAACTATTATATGATTATTTTTTTTAACATCATTAACCAATGCCCAAGGCATCTGTTAGCATTTCCCATAAAATAATTACCATATTACTTGGCAGAATCAATATAGTTAGACTACTATTTTTCCCACTCTATTAAGTTCTTGCACACCCTATATTTTTTTTTTCAAAATACCCCTGGTTTGGATTTTAAAATATGAACTAAATTGTTACGGGAATTCGAATTATATAATCCAAAAAACACGAAATGTATATTTTGTGTTTAATTTGATGTTAAAGATCTCTGTTGACCGTCGTAGAATCCCCGCATAAACATGTACTAATAGCCTATTTTCTGGCAAGTATTTATATAAGAATTACCATATTACTTGGCAGAAACTATATAGTTTTGGAGCAAGGAAATTTTGGATACACAATACAGGCCCAATTGGTTGCCTTCCAGTGTTCATGCCCATTCACAATGCCATCAACAGCCAAACTCAAGTGGCTGGTTATCTTGATCAAAACGGCTGTGTTAATCACCCAAACAACTTGGCCAGAGAGTTCAATAAAAAGCTTAAAGATATTGTTGTCAAATTAAGGGAACAGTTCCATGATGCTTCTTTCACATATGTGGATATATTCTCTGCAAAGTATGAGCTAATCAGTAATGCTAATAAATCAGGTATTATCTTCTTTGTCACCATCCATCTGAACCAAATTTATTTAATTAATTAATTAACATGTTTACTTGAATAGCATGTGGTTGCAAAATCTTGCTAGTTCACGTGACTTCAGAAAAGGAATTAATTGAGGAAATATTAATAATAAGCCTTGAATTGATTCGGTGAGATAAGTTAATCCTTAAAAGGAATCGATCATGTGTCAGAAATATTTTATGGGTCATTGAAAAAGTCCAATTATGCTAGAAATTTCTATATTTGTAATTTATGTTCACACGTATGTTGAAAATGAGAACTAAATTTATCATTCTCTCCTAACTAAATTACAAATTTTATACGGAAAACTATTTGTTCAAACGTCATGTTAACTATTTCAATGATTTCTGTTAAAAAAAACTATTTAAGTGATTTATGAATAATATACAACTATTGTTAATCTTATTTTAGAAACTAAATAATTGGTAATGAATATAATTCATGACTAATGAATATTTACAAGTCAAATATACAATGAATATAAATATATTCTAATACTCCCCCGCAGTTGAAGCGGGAAGCTGGCGGACGCTAAGGTTGTCTCATAAATCTTGAAACAGAATTAAGGGGAGACCTTTGGTAAAAATATCCGCAATTTGATATCGTAACGAAACGTGAAGAACGCAGACATGACCTCGAGCTATCTTTTCACGAACAAAATGAACGCCCATCTCAATATGTTTGGTCTATTGGTGTTGAACGAGGTTACCTAAGAGATAGATGGCACTGGTGTTGTCACAGTAGACCATGGTGGCTTTGTGAATAGGACAATGTAACTTAAGAAGAAGGTTGCGTAACCAACATGATTCAGAGACCACATTGGCAACACCACGATATTCGGCTTCAGCACTAGAGCGAGATAAAGTGGGTTGTCGTTTGGACAGCCATGAGAGCATGTTATCGACTAAAAACACACAGTAACCAAATGTAGATCATCTAGTATCAAGGCATCCTCCCCGATCAGCATTTGTATGAGATTAGGGAGGTAGTAGATGATGGATAAAGATGTAAACCATAATGTCTTATCCCATGAATGTATCGCAAAATTCTTCGGAGAGCATGCATGTGGTTTTCCATTGGATTGTGCATGAAGAGACATATTTGTTGAACTGCATATGAAATATCTGGTCAAGTTAAAGTGAGATATTGAAGGGAAACTGCAAGGTTGCGATAAAGGGATGGATCTTCCTATGGAGTACTTGTATGGCACTCAGTTTTGGTTTTGTATCAACTGGGGTTGGACATGATTTGCACGAAGACATTCCAGCTTGTGTAATAATTTCTTCCGTATACTTTTTTTGTAAGAGGAATAATCCTTTTGAATGGAGAGTGACTGCAATTCCCAAGAAGTAGCTTAGGTGTCCCAAATCTTTCATAGCAAACACAGTACTCAGAAGCGAAATGATAGATTGTCGCAGAGTATCATAAGAGGTGGTAAGGATTATATCATCGACATAAAGGAGGACATAGGCCATATGAGTGTCTTTCTTGTAGATAAATAGAGAATGATCACACTTGCTTTGGGAAAAGCCAATAGATGAAACATAGTCTGCAAATAATTTGTACCAAGCTCGAGGAGCTTGATTGTGCCCATATAGTGACTTACATAGACGACACACATGATTAGGATTTGTTGAGTCCCTAAAGCCTAATGGTTGATATATATATATATATATATATATATATATATATATATATATATACACAATTTCTTTGAGTTCTCCATGTAGAAAGGCATTCTTGATGAATTTGCCAAGATTTCGAGAGCGCAATACTGAGAACTATGTAAATAGTAGCCAATTTGCCAACTGGGCTAAAGGTTTCTCCAAAATCAATTCCAATATGTTTACCTTCATCATCACTTACAAGTCGGGCTTTATGTCTCTCAAAAGAACTGTGACATTTTTCCTTATGTCTAAAATTCCACATAGATCGAATAACATTAACATCAGGTGGTCGTGGTACGGAATCTCACGTCTCATTTTTAATTAGAGAATTATATTCATCATCCATGTCTATTTTTCAATTTGGGTCTTCGAGTGCAGACACATGATTCCTAGGTAGAGGGGATTTTGTAACATGAGTGTGAATGCCATAATATTATTGGTTAGGTTTAAAGATGCCATGTTGACTCATAGTTATCAGTTTGGTTTATATGTGTACAGTGGGTTGGAAAACGGGGGGAATATTATTTTGAGGTTGTGGTTGTGTGGAGGGGGTGTGGATAGCGATTAAGAATTTTGAGGTGATTTGGGTTGATCGGAATTAGGAAATTCGAGTTGAATGAGTGAGATAAGTGAGTTGTGCTTGATTGTTTGTGAGTTCGAAGTAAGAGGGGAGGTGTAGTTTGTTGTTGGTCTGGTGGACAATTAGATAGGTCGGTTTGGTCTTGTGTTATGATGTGGTTTATTATGTAAGGAGACAAGTCATTGTCTAGGGAGGTGTATGTAGGAGATTGTGGATTGTGGAGTTTTGCATAAGGAGATGTGTTTTTGTCAAACAAGACATGACGACAAATAATAATTTTAATTGAAGATAAATTTAGACATTTATAGCCTCGATGGTTTGATTGATATCTAAGAAAGACACATGGTGTTGAGCGAGGTTGGAGTTTGTTTATTGTAGTGGAAGGCTAAAGTGGAAAACATAGACAACCAAACACTCGTAAGTGGGAGTATACGGGTTCTTTGAGGTACAACATTTTAAGAGGTGTTTCAAAATTGATGGTTTTGCTTGGTAAAATGTTCAAAAGATGTGTTGTCATTTCTAGAGCATGGTGCCAAAAAAAAGGTTCCAAAGACGCGTGGATTAAAAAAGTTCGAATAATATTATTAATGGAACATATTTTTCTTTCAGATTTACCATTTTAAGGAGAAGTATAAGGACATGATAAACGAAAAGAGATTACATTAATTTCACATATTTTCCAAAAATTACTATTGACATATTCATGATCGTTATCACATTGAATGGTTTTAATCTCCCTTTGAAATTGTGTGTTGATGTATGCTCTTAATTTTTGGAAAGTTGGATATAGTTGAGATTTATCTGAAAGAGAAAATGTCCACAAAAAAATTGAATAGTTATCCAAGAAAAGAACATAATATTTGTGAACGTATGAGCTTAAAAGGCAATAAACTACTATTATGAGAAACCATGAAAGACAATTTAACATGTTTACCAAGAAGACAAGAATGTCAAAAGCAAGAATGTAATTTTCTAGAGTTATTACATTCAATCAATTTATTTTTCCTATGAGAATTTAAAACATGTTCTCCTGGATGACCTAAACGATCAAGCCAACGGGAAGATAACAAAGTTGTAAACGTAGATGTAGGCTCGACTTTATTTGTTGTTTTGGTGTTGGTAATAGGTAAGAGATCACCTTAGCTCTCACATCTCATTAGAGGCGCCCACGTCTGAAAAACCTTCATAGAGAAAACAAACTGGTCAAATTCAATTGAAACTTTATTATCTGTAGTAAATTTACGAACATATATTAAAAATTTAATTAAGTTTGGGGCATGAAGGACATTGTTTAGAACTAAAGGAGGGTGAGGGGGTGGTATGTGTGCACTACCAAGACCGTGAATTGGAACAAAATGACCATTTCCTACAATAATTTTATTAGTTTTGCTCAAATTAAAATAAGACGAAAGATTACTTTGTGAGGATGTCATGTGAGAGGTGGCTCTAGTGTCCATATACCAAGATGAGTCCGGCTGGGCAAGGTTGAGAGTGTGAAGAGCATTTTCAATGTCAGTTAGGTTGGGTGTGTTGACATTGAAAGTAGTCTGCTAAGGTCTTGACCCAAGAATTCCTTCTTGTTGTGATTAGGGATAATGGTTGGACCTACCCCAATTGTAGGATAGGTACGGACAAGGTGCAATTTTCCAAGGAGCCCACTGTTGCCCTCGTTGCTGCTGATTACGGTCACCATCGCTAAAGTGATTGGGACCGGTCCGACCACCTCTTATGGGGTTCCGACCGCCATTTTTGCGGTTGTTCTTCCTGCCTCTTCTGTGGTAACCATTTGTTTGTGGGGGTCGGTTTGGATTTATGTTTGCGAAAAAAGATTGGGGGGGGGCAATCTGAAACAGGTGTTGTGGTGTTGGCCACAAGCGCCGCTGGCGTGGAAGAGCCAGTTTCATGGGTTGTCCTTTGACGCATCGTGGATTCTTCAAGTTCCAATCTTGATTTTGCGGTTCCAAATGTTGGAAGAGAATCAGTTTGTTGGATGTAGTGAGGCCAAGTATCATTTTTAATGCCAAACGTGTATTGAAGACTAGAGGGTCGACATTTGCTAGTTGATCAGCAAGGAGCTTGAGATGGTTGCAATAGTCTTTGGTGGATGCAAAAGCTTCCAAGATTATGTTGCTATATTGATTTCAAAGTTGAACAACGCTGGAATTTTTGTTATCATGGAACAAAGCGGCAATGCGGTTCCAACACTTTTCGGCAGAGTCGTTGACACAAGTATGGAATCAAGGATGTCTTGTGAGACGGTTGCATACATCCATTGCAAAACAACATCATCTAAACGATTCCAAAGGTCGGAATCACAAGCTTTGATGGTGGCAGCTGCTTGGATTGCTGCTCATCAGAAGATGGGATGATATTGTCGAGCATGTTATGGACGCGTGCTTGCACCTTAAAGAGGATGGACCAAGAGAGATAGAGGTTAGATTCGTTGTCTAACATCACCGGTATGAAGGTTTTTACGTTGTTTATGGCGAAAGCAGAATGAAAATTGGGTTTTGCCGTCGGAGCGGCTTGGTTGGACGTTGACAAAGTGTCATAAACGTTTGTGAGGGAAGTGGTTCCAGCCATGGAGATTATGAAGAGGGGCGCCGGTTTGGGGTATGAATTTAGAGTTTATGGACCGAGAAAGTTGATACCATGTAATAATGTAATTCTCTGGTTTCCATTGATATGATTTGTGAATAATATACAACTATTGTCAATCCTATTTTGAAAACTAAATAATTTCTAATGAATATAATTCATGGCTAATAAATTGCTAATGAATATTTACAAGCCAAATATATAATGAATATAGACGTATTCTGTCCTTGTGAGCTTAGTTGGTCTGGGGTTCAAACCTCGGCCACCACCAATAAAATAGACGTATTCTAATATTTACTTCTTAGATTTTTTTTTTAAGAAGTACTTTTTAGAAACTAATTGCATAATTAACCCCTTAATTATGAATTGTTGAATTGAATTGTAGGATTTGTTAACCCTTCTGGAATATGTTGTGGGTATCATGAAGATGGATACCATGTGTATTGTGGGAATAAAGCAACGATTAATGGTAAAGAGATTATTGCTAGTTCTTGTGAAGATCCTTCAAAGTACATTAGTTGGGATGGCGTACACTACACTGAAGCAGCAAATCAATGGATTGCAAATAGAATACTTGATGGTTCCTTCTCAGATCCACCACTTCCCATTGCACACTCATGTCAAATAACTCATTAGCATTTACATTCTACCTATTCTAATTCTATCTACAATGCAAGTGTGAATTAATATTACCTCTATTTTATTTATTATAAATTTCAATTTTATCTCAAATTTATCCACCCTATTCGGTAAAGTTATTGTTTTTTTTCTTATACATAGATTCCCCAAGTAATAATAGTCATAAGAAATCGGTTTAATTAAAACTCAAAACAAATGTTATGCATTTAGACAAAACTCACCTAGTGCTTTGATGTATGAAGAAAAATTAGCGCCAATCAAACCAAAGTGATCAAACAAGCATGGACAATAAAACAAGACAGAAGAAAAAGAAAACACAATGAAATTTGTTCAATTAGTTATGTCTAAATTTGACTTAGGTCTGAAAAAGAAATTAGTTATTTACGAAGAGAATTCAAAAGGTTATAAGAAATTAGCTTTCAACCATAACCCCTAATTTCTAATCTTTTTTCCGAATCTCTTTTAGTGGCCAAGAAACTCAATGATTTTACAACCAAGGTGTTTAAACAGTGTTTCCAAACCCTAGATTCTACCCCAAAAGCGTTTAACCTTTAGCCTATTGATTTCCTAAAGGTTCTCTCTTTTAGTCTCTCTAGATTTCCCTTTTTCCACTTTTAAAACTTTGTTAAAATTGCCTTTTTATAAATTGAAAATCGTTGTTCACACATGTGTTTAAGCTAAAACACACTAGTAAAAGACAAAAATGCCCCTCGGCAGTTAACTGTCGATGCGTCCTGAAGCTTATGAATTGGCATAAGCTTCAGTTCCTGAAGCCTGTTATGTGTTTTAAACACATAACACAACCTATTCTAATATTTTCACATCAACAACAATAATAAATTATCAACATTTGATTGAAAATAAACGCAAATTACCACGATAAAATAATAATGTACCAACATTAGTTAAAATACATAATCTCAACCAAATACGAACAAAAGTCACCAAAGTCTGAAAATGAAACTAACAAAGCCTAAAACCAACACTCTTAAAACTAACAACATAACACTACTCTTGCTCCTGCTCCTGCTCCTGCTCGGCATCTTGTCTCCTCGGCCTCCAGGCACGCCTCTTGGTCAATATCAGTGCTATCTTCTCGCTAACATGACACATGGCCGCAGATCATTGCTCAAGGCTCATCACCTACTAACCCAACTGCTCATCAGCATAGGCAACAGCGCTAGTAATCATCTCATAGGTATCAGGAGAGCCTCTTGCCTCGTACTACTCCCACTGATGTGAAATGATCGGCTCCTCATTTGCTGGCCTCGGAAGATCTCCTAGAAGAAGTGGCAATATCAGAGAGTGAGACACCCTAGTGTACCATAGTATATAGTCATCCTCCATCTGCCATGTCGACTCTCCTGCCAGCTGACCCCAATTGGGATCCTTAATCGTGTGAGTATGAAAGTCAATGAATGCCTGCACAATCTAAGTCGGTCGCAACTTAAAAACATCCGTCGGATGTCTAAGGACGTTCTGCACGTATCCGTACTGCCACCATCAATGGCATCGTGTATCTGATCCTGATAGTTCAGGTACTCCACCTGTGTTGGGCAATCACCTGTGACTGTTCAGACTGTGTAGCCTGAGAACTCCCTACACCATCCCCCTTCCGACCTTTACCTCTTCCTCTTCCCGTCTTTGGGATGTGCGCGTTTTGCCTTGCCCGCCTGGCACTTTGTGTCATAGCACGTCTACCACTTATAAGCTTAGATGGATCAATCGGCTGCCCCTGATTCGGATAAGACATATCTACACAAAAATTTAAAAAATTAACATCATTCAACTTAAGCATAAACTAAACATCATTCACAACATACATTCATCAGTGAAAATCAAAACCACATTCAACCTAAACATCATTTCCATCAACTACAATTATCTATAACTACATAAACTAACTAAATAATCAATATAATTCTCATTTTGGCATTTTATCAAACACTTTGTGTGCAAAGTATCAAACATATTCAAATTGTGTTCATTTGACACCATTCAAAACCACATTATACTTAAACATCAATTACAACAACTACATTCATTTATCAATTCATAAACTACACATGCAATCTTCAAAATGTCAATTCATTCATAAACCCTAACCACATGCAAACTACTCAAATTTTTTAAAAAACTTAACATAAACAAACTAACATTAAGATTACAATGATTAATGCTACTTACTTGTGATAATGTGGGGATGATTGGCTTGCAATTCGTGAAAATGGCTTTGGTGAGAATTGAAGAGAAGTCGAAGAAGTTTAAAGTAAGAAGGAACTGTTATGTTTCTAGTGCTTCTGTTTTTGTATAAAGGACACTTCGGCAGTTAACTGCCGATGGAATCAGTGGTAGTTAACTGTCGAAGTTTTCCTCAGTAGTTAACTACCGCCGGGTCATTTACGTTTTTTACTGGTGTTTTTCAGCCTTCTTTAGTGTGTCAGCAACATTTTTCATATAAATTTGGCTACGTATTTGCGTCTGGGTCCAAAACAATAGCCCTAAAACATGCCTCCATTTAATCTCCTGCGCCTGAGCACAATATGCCAAAATAACAAACCAAAAGAAAAATAATTATGCTCTTCTCCCAGCAAGTTTTGCTCCCACCCAACCAAACTGACCAAAATACCCATGTGTTAGTTAACTAACGCATGTGTAAAATTATGCGTTATTTAACTAAAGCGGTGTCAGTTAAGTAGCGCACGTGAAGAACACAGCGTGACTTAACTCACGCAGCCATTAACACATGCGTTAGTTAACTCACGCCCAGTCTGTGCAGCAAGCCATAACTGGTAGAACCTCAATTTTCCCTAAATTTTTCATTCCTTCATTCATTCATACATTCATTCAGTCAATTGCATACATTTTTCATCATTCATTCAAGCATTCATTCAATCAAGCATTAACTCATAATTAAATTATGAAAAATAACGGAATAAAATAACAAAAAATGTCATAAAAACGCCAAAAAGCGCATATGTAATAGGATTACAACCAAATCCAACAAAATGTCATAAAAAACTACAAAAGTCATAATGCTCCATCCTGTGAACTCCTACTCCTTCTCCGCGGAGCCGACATCTATTCCAGCATGCTCCACTCAGACTGTATGCCCTGCGTCAAGCGAAGAAGCTCCTCTGGATTACGAAACACATCAGGATGCCCTATTGCACCATCCACTCTGGCTTTGATGTTGTTAATGATCTGGTATGGGTCGGGAGGATGTCTTGCCCACTGCTGCTCAACAAGAACCTCCTCGTAAGGAGGGACGGGACGAGGATGGGCATTAACTGTGTAGTCAGGAATGGCCGCAGGGGGGTTCACAATAGGATGTGTTACTCTAACGAACCATCTCATGTACCCCCTAGAAGCGCTCCACGACTCATTATCCGGAACCAAATCACCCCTCTCATGTTGGCTGAGGACATGTAAAGCAAACTCCATGAAGGCCAAAGCCACGTACTCTAGAGCAAGAAGCCCAATGTCTGTAGGAGGCCTGAGAATAGTCTGGACATACCCGTACTGCCTGATTCTACCCCTACTGATACACCTCATAATGCTGCTGATACTGCGTCGGGTCCACCCTTTGGGATAGACCCGTCTGTGACGTTGATCCCCCCGCAACATCAACTCTACCAAGTCTCGTGCCCCCTTCTCCCTCGACCAGCCAAAGGAGGGAGTACTGCTTGCTTCTCCCTCCGTGCACTACTAGTGGAGTTCTGCGCTCTCCCACACCTCAATCTGTCATTCGTCACCTCCTCAGGCGACCTCTGAGACGTATTCCTACGAGGCATATCTGCACAACATTTCAAAAAGAAAAAAATCAATGTCACATTTTCACACAGACATTGTGTCATTTCCACCAATTCAACAACAACACTAATATTTCGACAGTGTCATTTCAATCCATATACTACCACGTTGTAGTCAAACTAACTATAATCAACATTAACAAACATATTTTTAACTAATTTCATCATTAACAATCCAAAAAACAAAACAAAAATCATTGAGACATTTTATCAAACACCTACAATGCAACTTTCAATCAACTTAAAATCAAACAATTTCAAATACCTAAAACTACCACATTTCACTCTAAACAACATCTAAAATACTATTCCTAACTTAATTCATCACTAACAATCCTAAAAACTAACATGCAAGCCATATTTATAAAAACCTAAAATTGATATTGTGGGAGAAATTGGCTTTGAATGGCGCAAAAATGGTGAAAATCACACTTGGATGGGAAAATTTCGTGTTTTGGAAAGGTTAAAAAAAGAGGGGTTTGTATTTCTGTGTTGTTGTTAAATGACTTAAGTCACGCAAATATTATAAGGTGTGTGAGTTAAGTCACGCGGCGTAACCTAACTCACGCAGGGGTATAATTGTCCAGTCAGTTGGGTGCGAACAAAATGTGCTGGAAGAAGAGAATTCAAAGAAAAAACATATTTTAAACACTTTTCAACCGCAAAGACTATTGTACTCGGAATAAAAGCGGTTGATATTCTGATCTACATATTGGTACATGAAAATAAAATTGCAAAGATTGTACCCAATAAAAAAAGACACTGCGAAGTGATTAATAGTTGTTAAAAACGATCAGAACTCGAACTCCCTCATCTTTGCTATTAATTTCTTAAATTCTCATTTGTAACAATTGAGTATTACATTTTTTTTAAGGAACAATTGAGTATTTCATAAATAAGTCTAACTGACAATGAAGATTAAGACAATTTCATTGGCTCAAAATCTCCTTTTTAACATTGTTCTAAAAAAAAAAAAAACATTGATCTCCAATCCCTTGTGTAATCAACTGTTCAAAGCCTTGATGAACCCAATTTCTTTATGAACACGCGTTTTTCCCTAATCCTTTTGCTTGATAAAACCTCTGCTCCATCCAGTCTCGTTTCTAAGCAACAAAAATAAATTATTGGTTTTAAATACAAGCAAAATTTTACTATAGTTATTATTTAAAAGACCACCATTCCAATTTTACTCGAAGGTGGGTGGGAGGGGCGGAAACCCACAACACCATATTTTTATGGGCTCCAAATTTATTATTTTCACTAGCGAAAAGACGGGCACTCACCTGCCCGTCTTTCCGTTATTTTTATTACATCAATGTTTAAAAATTATGAACGGTGTTTTTTGTATGAAATTTTGATTTTGATTAAAACTAAAAATATTAATGTTTATTGCTTTCAAGTTATAACAAACCAAACTAACCATGATTATCTATTTCAATGACACTAACAATATAACAAAAAATATATAATCTAAATTTATTTTTTTAATGACACCAACAACAAAAGAAAACAACAATTTTTATTATAGAAAAAGTTGTCAAAGGGTATAATTGGGTTAATGTAAAAGTAATTATAAATATATTCATCAAGTTTTTTACACTTTTTAAATGATAAAGGAAAAAAATCAGACATATATGTGTATTCATATTGTGTTTGTTATATTTCTTTAATATTTAAATTTATTCTTATATATTTGTTACATATGTTATTTGTATGAAAAATTGAAGGCATTTTTGGAAAAAGAAAAAGTCAACCCAAAAGAGCTTAAAGAGGTTGTTTTCTTTATATATATAATATAGATTTAGTAGTTAGTATGTATACAGATATATTTATTTTTAATTCGCTTTGATTAATTCTATTGAAAATATATTTTTAGAGAACTTTGATTATAAATGAATCTTTTACAACAAAAAATACAAGAAAGAAAATATTGAAATAATTAAAATGGCACAGTTTTATTGTTTCGTCCAAGGCACAAAAAATGGGCCCTAATTTTACCCTTACTAATTTTAGATTAATTAATTTATCCAAATTTTTTTCACAATCCCATGTTTAACATTTTCAAAACTTCCTCCAATTCAGATTTAGTTACTACACGTGCACATGAAACTAGTACATTGATGGAGTTTAAAAGCCAGGTTCCCTTATACTCCTTGCATCGCAAATTATATGACATTCCAAAATTTGTTTGTCCCAAAATATATATCATTTTATAATATTAAAGAAACATTAATGCTTTTTTTTTATTATGTCTTTTACTATTTATTACTTTATTTTTTTCAAATATTTTAATTTATGTTTTCCATACAATTAATGAAGGATATTTTTGTAACATAACTCAAAATTACTCTTTTATATACAACATTAATTACATTTCTTGATGTATGTCAAAATTGTTAAAGGGACATACATTCAAAGACAGACGAAGCAAATGTTTCTCATTCCTTTGTATAGTAACTAAAAACCGGACTTCATTTTCCCTTTATAATTCTCAAAATAAATCAACTTCAAGACAAAGGTAAAATTAGAAAGGTGTATTTTTTTTCAGCGTCACTTAAAGGTAGTCGATCCACTTTCTTAAGGAGTGCTCCTTTTTTTTTTGTTGCTTACATACGAGATCGGAGAGACACTATTTCTATTGTACTTGCGATGAGTACAGTAAGAGAACGTAGCATGTGAATAAGCTAGAGCTCTTAGGGTTTTGTATCCGGTTAGGTCATGGTTAGGGAATGATCATATGGGATCTATTTATAGCCCTTTTGGCCCTCTTTTGTTGCAACAACATGAGAGCCTTTTTTTGAGCTTTATTATAAGGATGGGTACGGAAGGCTTACCCTTATCCGAGTATTTCGCCCAGGATCCTTGGTTTTATCTGTTTCACATGAGTTAAGGGATTAAAGCGCCAACATGCTTCTCTATTGGCGCCCTTATCCTCAATATTTATCCTCATCCTAAATGATTATATTTTTTTGATTCTATCCTGATATGACGGTCCACAACCCCTCAAGTGTAACACCCTAAACCCTTAAAGCGATAAATCACACAAATATTACAATTATACAAAGGATTTAGATGCAACTTCTTCTATAAGTCCAAACATGCATAATTAATTTTTCAAAACATCGCCGCAGAATAATATCATAACATCTCATCAACAGATAAATAAAATCTCCAAAGTAGTCATTCCACATATATCATGATACATCACCAAATATAAATCTCAAATCTCAACATACTGAGTGATAGTCTCATAAGGACATAAAAATAAACGACATAAGACTGACACCTAATCAGAGTCCTAAACTAAGACTCAAAGCAAAGAGACGAGGTAGCTCCAAAGCAAGCCTCAAGCATACTTACATGCAAGCAACTAATCCTGCAAGCCGTCTACCCATTCATACAAATTGGCAGGCGATCAACCAAAAAACCACTTGAGGTTAGATAACATTCCTCAAATAAAATATAATCAAGCATAAACATTCGAGGATTTCATGCATAGCACATATACCTACTCATCACTCCTAGAATACTACCATCACATGAATATATCATTCCCTTATCATATCATGTCAAACATATTCATTCTTTAATAAAAATCATCAACAAAAGCTCATCACCTTAACAACGTCAAAAATTACAAGAATTTCTCACCTTATTCTATATTAGCCTAATCACCAAACTACACCAAACTCGTCACTTAGGAAATATAATCCTACATGCAGCTTCACTCATTTTACATAACACACATATCTCACATAATGCAGATAATTCATCTAATTCACATCAATGATATAGATCACAAAAACTCTTGCCTAATCAACTCAACAAATACGACTCATCATTTTAAAAGTATAGGCAAGGTAAACATTATCAAATAAATTCACCAAGAATAACAAACATCATTATGTACACATCTCCACACAATTCACATAATCACGACATTCACCAAATTTCACCAACGCATATATTCACCAAGTCACATATTCAATTATGACACATCTCACCAAATTCAAGTGCATCTAATGTTCTTAGACACTTCTACATGCATGTGGTACCAACTTTGAATTCAAAGATAATTTTACCGAGATTGCACTACGTAATCCCCTCCAATTACGTACTAACATAGCTCCCTCCGGCTATGCTCTAACATAACACCCTCCGGTTATGTTCTTCACCTAAAGACTCAACATGACTATGAATGCATGGACATACACGTAAAGACTCGACAATGCTAAATTCACAACACTATATTATATAACCCCTCCATCATATAATATATTCACCAAAAACCCACCATTTCATTATCAAGCATTTATATCCACACAATTAACAAGTCATGATCAACAAGAGTCACCATCAAATTAAAATCACCAAAGAATCATCATCATATTCATCATCAACAACTTTCACCTCAAGGAAACAATAAATTTCCAAAATCACATTTTGCATATAAGAAGGACAACTAATCACATCATGACATTCATCATATTAAACACCCAATCATCATTGATTCATTCTTATTCTATCATATCATCATGAATACAAAGCCAATTACAAGTTATCCGACCATAAAACCTCATTTTGACAAAGTTCGTTTATTTTCACAAAGTTCATCATTTTCTAAGTAATTCGCCAAAGACAAGGCATCTATGTTCAAACACATCAACAAAGTGCATCCACATAACACATATGATCACAATAGCTCATACATATACACATCATAGCTTGATTCCTATTACTTCTAAAAATTCCCTAAGTTCGTCTCATTTTCCCCTTTTTCAAAAGAAAACCATTTTTTAAAGTAAGACCAATTTAAAGCTCATATAAACATTTCAAAACCATTTTAGAATCATTGTTACAGAAAACAAACCTTAACCTTACCATTTCATTTGAGAAAACAAGTTTCGGAAAATTCTCGTTCTTGAACATTTTCAAATAAATTTCGATTCGATTCATAAAACCAATCTCAATCCAAATCATTTTATGTTTCCAAAGGTTTAGAAAGCATAACAACAGTTAAATACATCAAAAGAATCATTTAGGAAAGTCTGGATCGACCCCCAAGTACCCGAAACACCCAAAGCATGGCGTGTGTACTAAGAAACTCGCCACAACGTGCCATGAGCTCGTCAGGCGAGCTGCACCAGAACAGGAAGCCCAATTTTTAGGTTTCCTCTTGGAAACCCATCCAATTTCACTCCAAAAACCTCGATTTTGATCCCCTTTGACCCAAATTCGTCCCCAAAACTTGTTTACTAGTTAACATACATCAAAAGGAAATCAAAACACTTACAAACATGGAATCATAACCTCAATTCACATCAAAATCATCATCTAGTTCATTTTTCATCAAAAGTTCATATTTTCCCATTTTCATTCAAACTTCGCAAACAACCACACTAATTCATGCCCTGATGAGCAAAACCGCAAGTGCACGGTTTTACTGAAGTAGTAAAAATAGAGTATCGTTCCGACAGGGAGTTATGAATTTAATTAACTTTTAACAATGATTAGAATGAAAGTTTGTAGAAGTTATAAAGTTTGGATTTTTGTTTTGAAAGAAAATAACAATAAAAATAAAAAGCGCCTTGGGATTATTGGTTCATCGTAATAACGAATCCTTCACAAACAAACCCTAAA
>Ga0228710_1002759_pt1 | contig 27870 bp, 12 predicted proteins | sample MedpolnodulmetaG_FD_177995 | JGI IMG/M metagenome (GOLD analysis project Ga0228710, IMG submission 177995) | Root nodule microbial communities from Medicago polymorpha collected in Santa Monica, California, United States - pink nodules | ecosystem: Host-associated > Plants > Roots > Nodule... | reverse complement strand
AATATTTGAGTCCGTTTTATTTATATTTGAGTTTGTTTTATTTAATATTATTTCCCTTTTAGAGCTATTTTACTTCAATTGCAAGTTATTATATTTCAGGAACAAATATTCAAAAGATTTAGTCTTGGAGAAAAAGAAAGGAGAATTGGAGTTGATTTGTGCCAAAAATATGAAGATCTCATACAAAAATATCTTGTGCAAAGAATTAGAAGATCTTGTACCGGAATATAGCATAGGCGCGCCCCATATTGCCCTTTTGTTGTTTTTCTTCTTTGACAAGTTGTCTATTTTAGTATTTCTGACCTAGAGCCCATGGTTTCTTGTGCAACACTTTAGTGATTTAATTCTTGGGGTTCAAGTCAATGTTAGATTATAAATAGATCAGCCATCTAACTTGTATAACCATCTTTTGTTCTTGGAATTCAATAGTGACAATTGTCTTTCTTAATAAAAGTTCTTTCTTTTATTTTATTTATGTTCTTCTTCCTCTCTTCTATGTCTACGATGAACATGAGTGAGTAGACTCTTCTTATCTTGGGATTGTTGGATGAGTCTAATGACCTAATCCTAATCAAACCAAGCCTCGAACCCTAATTTTATATAAATCTACTTTCTAATCTACTTTCTAATCTAATTTCACCGTTTTTATAATGAATTAACAAATATCAAACTCATAAAGCGACAGCGAAGGGTTAGTATTTGTTAATTCATCATCACAAATATCAATTCATAAAGCGACAGTGGAGTTTTGATATTGGAACAAGTGAAATTAGACAAGGATTGCAAAACATGAGAATAGTCTAGCAAACCTTGAGACACATAAAGTTTCGTTCTTCAAGAATTCTAATAGCAATCAACCATGAGAATAGGCGTGGTTGCTAGAGGAACACACTCAACGACTTCGAGAGAAGCTTTGATACGCTTAAGAGAAACTTGTCTTTAGAAAGTAGGTCCAATATAAAATTTAGGTTTAGGGTTTGTTTGTGAAGGGTTTGTCATCAAGACAAACCAATAATCCCAAGACGCTTTTTATTATTATTTTCTTTCATTAAAAATCAAACCTTTTCAACTAAAATCTCTTTCTAATCATCAATTAAAACTAATCAAATTAAACAACTCCATGTTAAAACGATACTCTCTTTTTACTATTTCGGTAGAACCATGCACTTGCGGTTTTACTCGTCAAGGACCAATTTGAGAATTTGGTACAAAGACAAGGAACAATTTAGTGATTTACTTGGGGGAAAATAGCAAGGAATAATTCTTGTTAAAGAAGAAACGAAAAGATACGTGAATGTAGAGAAATTGCAGAGAAAAGAAAGGTAGAACCGTGTGTAAACACGAACAAGAAGAAAATGCAAGATAACATAAGAAAATGCAAGAAAGAAAGGAAGAACGCAATGGAAAAGATGTGAATCCCAATGTGGATCGTAACAAACTTCTCTCACTTGAGAGAAAAATCTAATACCATATTATCAAAGAATAAATGAATGAAATAGATTCTCATTAATTGATCAAATGGAACATTACATCTTATATAGGTTTTGTGGGAGTGTGTGTGATGGTTTGAGTATCTTAGATAAGTAGGTTGAAGTGAAGTTTTACAAGGTAAAGGGAGATACCTTTCTTCATCATTTGTTCAAAAAAAAACCTTTCTTCATCATTAAGAAAGGTAAAGTGTCTGTGAGAGAAAAACAATATTTGACTAAGGGAATTGCAATTCGTTAAGCGAGCTTGGGTAGATTCTTTAGATAAGCTCTATGGCGCTAAGCAAAATAGCGTAGTTTACAGCGTCGAACCAGCAATCTACAAGAACACATGGCAGAGGCCACATGGAGGGGATGGTGTTGTATTGTTGAATTCCCCACGAGAAATAGATTATGCTAAGCGAATTAATGCAGATTGAAATATTATGAATAGGTGAGTTACCTTGCGTTTTTCACACACTTTTCTTACTCCTTGCTATGCCAAAACTCTTCCAAATTCTAATCTGAATGCCCTTGAGCTATTTTTGATTATACATACACCACCATCTTAACCTTAATTAAATTTTCTGAAAATTTCATTTCATTTAAATTAGAGCCTAATGTCATTTGTGGACTGATTAGCGAATAATATCAATCCAATTCATCTGTGACATTAACATTGGGACGATTTTCTTGACACAATATCATTCAGAGACAAAATTAATAAGAAAGGAAATGTTAACTTGTATTCTTAGATACAAGTTAAAAAAACTAAATGCAAGAATATAATAGAGTTTGTGTGTTGAATATCTAGAGAAAAATGCTATTTATCGCGAAGGATCAACAAACGAAACCATCTCGGTTTGTCTTGAGCAAAACCATTATTTATTGACTTCCTTTTACTTCTCTCCATCTTCCATGATTTCCGCAAAACAATGATTTTTCATTCGTTTATTTTTCATTCGTGATCCGTTTGGGAATTCTCCCATATATAGCAGCTATGATATCTAGTTGAAAGTGTTAACATTTATCTTTTCGATGCAAAACATCCCTTTTAGTTCTTTTTTTAAGTCCTTAATTTTTGCCCATACACAAGTTGGCATAACCCTGTATACATGCTCTGATGTCTGAACAAATGCCCCCAAGGAAAACCACGGTAGAACAGTGATTGTGTTGTGGACATGGTTACATATGAAGATGAAAAAAACTTAACTCAGCTTGTGAATAAATTCTTCTAAAATGATAATAAGTTTAACTTTCACAATTAGTCAAATTTATTTGAAGTGTGGGATAAGACAACAAAATTCTTCATATTTATACTTAAATAGCTCTCTAGATCAAACAGTTGTAAAAGTTTGATGCACCGTGCAGTTGCAGTAGATGATCCAAATCCTTCATCAGGGATAAGCAAGAGATTTAAAAGATGAAAAATGCTAAATCTCCCGACAATAAGTCTCACGATATTATCACCATAGTGTATAGTAACCATGTGGGCCACCTCTTATGTTTTCCATCACCCCATGTATTGCAATAAAAAAACTTAATCTAACGGTTGCAAAGCTTCGGGAATCTTTCTTGATAAAAACCTTCGTTGTTAATAGCAATGCTGTTAAAAGATAATGTCTGTATTGTCTTGCTAATAACTGCTAAAACAAGGAAGAACAGACTGCTGGAAATGAAGAAAATATACTAAATTCTCCAAAGAAATAGCACATCCTGTAAACAAATCTGCTAGCCTGCTAAAAGGTATGGGATATGCAAACAATTCAATCTTTGGTCTTCAAAGAATCAAATCCATAGAGAATAAAAGTTTGACCAACACAAAATCAGTTGTTAACTTTAATACTTCACAAAAAAATTTAACAAAATGTAGAAACAAACATACCCTTAAACATGTATATTATACGACGGATATGCAATTACATTCAATTAGCACCTAAGATTACTATTTCTGTGAGCAACTGAATTCTAAGTCCTAAACCTAATGATACAGATCAAATCACAATTTCCCTCAAAAGGTTCCTGCCAACAGTACCCCAAAGGGAGTTACCAAAGGTATTTCAAGTCATCATCGTCTTCGAGGCCTAAATAGTAGACACCGATTAATGTAAGCCTGCAAATGAAAAATTGTCCTTCAGGTTCCTTGAAAGAATTATAAATAGCAAGCCATGAAGAACGAATCTTCCAAAAATAACCTTATAAAATAATTCAGATAACAATGAAAGGGCACTAATAGAAATAAGCTTCATTCATCATCGTTATATTAGATGATTTAAAAATACAGACAACAAAAGGAATAACGTAAAAGGATTCAAGTCTTGTATTCCTTATTAGGCCAACCAAGCAGTATTTCAAATTGGCATATTTCGTTTGGATCAAGCAAAGCAAGAGAGTAAGTAGAACGACACTCTTTCAATTGGGAAAAAGACATTTTATTTGGTCGAGAAAAAGTAAGTACAATTACTAAAAGTGGAATGATGTCACAATTGACAGAAGCATGACACAATTACTATATTGTAGGTATGATAGTGGGGTTATTCCATCTCATTAATTAGATTTAGAAACCCATCAGAAAATCATTGTTACTTTATGTTCCGGGCCAAGCCCAGTCCAACAAGAGAATGGGTAACCATCAACATAGTTACACGTTACGGACTATGCCATGGACACGCCCTAGAGGCTCACCCAAGCAGGTCTGGTGATCCAATCAGGACCGTGTGATGAAGATCACATCATGATCTGTCTACAATTGTCAGTTAAGACAAATGTCCAGTTAGGGTGTCTCCGTCCGAGAAACATTAATCCTCATCCTATAAATGCTAACTTACAATTCAAGTCCAGGGACACATTCAATAAAACCTCACACTAATGGCCCTTGACGTAATTGATCGTCGGAGTGTTTATAGGCCCACCACCCCCTATGTGGAGCCAACACCGTCCTCAGTCACTCATCTGTCTCTCAGGTCGCAGACCCAGGTCCATAACGGATCACTTTAATTTTAATTTTAATTTGTTTTGCGTTGTATTTTATTATCCTTTCCTAAGATGGTGACATTTTGATGGCTATAATTCATATAGAATAGCTTATGAAGTGTGTTGTATTATTACGTCATTTGGGAAATGAACCAATGAATGAAGAATATTAACTGTCTTAGTTTTTTCTGTCTTCTTTGTTTTCATAGCTTTCTAGTCCTTAGAATCCTAGATTTTCAATTGCCAAACTAACAATTTAAGATGGGATACCACTCACAAAAATGGAAGCATGGTCTTTTCAGTTTAATCTAGTAAAAGGTGTACAGTGGATCAAACTCTACGAGTCCGTTTGCTTTTAGAAAACATTTCCAATTTTCCTTTCATCATGCCATGGATGAAAGGCACATTGAACAATTGTTACAGAGTAGATAGGTGGCTAACTAGGAAGAGTGCATTTTGCAAATACTCAAAATAGCTTTTTGGCATTTCTCAAATTTCTAGAAAAATTGAATCGTCATCCATAATGCATTTTCAAAAACTTCTAAGCATTCTTCAATGCTTATTATTGCCAACGAAAACGACAAACAGGAACTAACGGAAGTAATCAGAAGCCCTAAGTTTGTAGAAACAAGTTAGTAGATAGTAATATCTCAATTAAACCTTCAAACTAATACAATACTATTTATTTGCAATGTATGCATAACCTTTCTTTTCTTCTTAAATGAAGCAAATTTTTTACCTTGCATAGTGACATTTGGAATGTGCAATTCTTATCAAAATTTAGAAGGTAAAACATTCTGAACATCTTTGTAGATTATATATAATGAATGTATAAATTGAGGCACACTAACATTTTCATTTGTATACTTTTATATAATATGACAAAAATTATTCCAATTTCATAACTTCATAATATCACAAAATCAGGATCACTTGCAATAACTTAACTCATTTACTTCAAACATCAATGTTGGAGAACAAAACTATTTGGGAGGAGAGAATACATAGTTTTAGTAAGAGTAGGACTAATCAAGAAACTAAATTTACAGGAGTCTAAGACTCTTTAAAATCATGGTAGCTACGCAAAAACAGTTGATTTTCTAATGAGATATATACTAATCTACTAGACAATAATGTAGACTGTGTTTTGAGAGGATTATTAAATTTTCCCCGAAGTCATGGAATTCTAAAATATTATTCTCCCAGCAGCAACAATTCTAAAAGAAGGCCTCAATTGGAAAATTAAATGGATACAGTGTTAAGCATTTGTTTAAGGGTGACAAACCTGAAGATGACGACAATGAGGACTATTAAGTACAAAACAAGTTTGGCTATCCGGAGTTTCTTCTCGGCACTGAGTACTCTAAACACTTCAGTAACATCAATAAGATGCTCTCTTTTCACATACCTGAGCCATTCAAATCAGAGAACTCATGACAAATAACATACAACATATTCAAAATATAAATCCTAAAAATGGATGTACAAAACATAAAATGATTCTCAATTTCTCATTATTGTAATTTGCTTTCTGATATTTATATAACCAAATTAATTCATCAGCATTGTTTTTGAAGTGTAGTTGGAAAATATTTAAACAAGAAAGTAACTTTGTCGTGGTGATTGCATTATACATTCATATCATTGTACACAACCAGAAAACAAGGTTAACCACCTAACAGCACCATAAGTTCATTTCATTTACACAACTTGTAAATAAAGTTACAAATAAATAGCTCAAAAACATAAACTAGTAAAATTAATGCTAAAAAGGTAAACAGCGCGTCTCAATACAATGTTTAAAGAATTACATCTAATTTGTCATCGTGAAATTGACAGCTTATATGAAGAAAACTGGGAATAATCATCTAAGCGAAGACAAGGATCAGGAAATGTGCCCTGCAGGACCTTATTTCGAGCAGGAGGATTTTCAGTGTTGAAGAAACGGGAGGTCTCTAATATGTTATGGATAGTTGTCAATTTGTAGGATTAAGTCTCCTTCTCCCTAAGCTGATCTAGTATTTTATGTCAAAAAAACAGACTCTGAACTGGTGCGCTTTTATGGCACTATCATCAAGGTCGCCCAGTACCCACTCAACCTAACTTTCCATACAGCATTTCTACCCTCTTTTTATAATTATTAATTAATTAGTAAAAACTGTGGCAAATTTCATGCGAGCAATGCATTTTTGCAAAACAGACAAAAACTCGTTCTGCCATAAATTATAAACCTTCTAAACCATTTCAACATGTACAAATTGATGACCATACAAGGGCTTGATGCTGGGTACCTCTAATGAATGACAAGTTTCCAAAACTTCTATATTTTTTTTTAAAGCCTTCCAAACTCCAACTTAGATGTTCACGGCTAACAACGAAGGGAGTATCTCTCAAATCCTTTAACTATACCTCTCATCCAAAGCGAATGTTCACCAAACTTCTAACACATATACTCCACAGGGAAATGGGAAGCAGAAAGAGAAAACTACCACCTTCCTGAAAATACAAACGCACAGATTGCCCTCTAAAGTTATAGACATCGAAACCCTCCTTAATGTTTACTCATGCAGTACTATCCTACCATTTGAACTCCTTAACTCCAAAATTCATTGAGTGCACAACTTTCATTTTTAAACAAAGTGCTTCTAAGTCAAAACATGACCCATGGTCTCCCACAAGTTGCATTTGTAGCATACTCACTCACAGTCACATGCCAAACAAGAATACAGATTTTATTCACCCCCTGTAGTCAATGCTGATGCGCAAATTCCAGGACAACATCCTGTTTTGACAATACATATCTTCAGGAGGAGATGAATATGGGGAAATATAGGTATTGTAATTGGGATTCCATACTTCATTATTACCATTTAGATACCAAACAGAAATTGTAGATCACATGGCCTCAGAACCTAATACTCTAATGTTGTTAGAGTATATGAAATATTTCAGAATATTTTTTATATTGTGTCAAAATATCTAGTTTTTTTTTCTTTCTAGGATCAACTTATAATTCTAGAGTTACTTAGATTATCTCTTAGGATTAGTTTCCATATTATTTAGATAATTATTATGCTTTGTTTTCAGATTTCCCTATTTATTTGGATTTGCAGTCTTGAATATCCCTATATATAGGGATTAGCGTTTAGCCTTTCTAGTATCAAGTTATTATCAATAATAATCACGCTTTTAGTATTTACATTCTCCTGCTAGCTAAAACACATAACTTTAACAGTCTAAACTCTTAAGCTTATAATTTTGAGAATTCTCCACCATCTCCCAACCTGAGACTGAACCTTGAATCTAATCTACCTCAGGAAACCGATCCATGGGAGAGACAAGTCCAATGATGTTCTTTCACTAAACACAGAAAAGAAAACTTAAACATTTGTGACATGACTGGCACTAACTGATTTGCAATAATGACAACGAAAACTATATTTTGTAGAGATAGAGACAGCATAACCTGAGACATATGCAGATTTGGATATCTCTATTGCCTCTTTAAAGGAACAAAGAGCGTGATCACAACATCGCATTTCTAATTAGCTTAACAAATGTCATATTCGAGGCATTTGTGACTAATGTTGATAAGGCGGAAAATTCCTAAGAATATACCGGATGCAGAACATCTGAAATGATGGTGATTGAGTGAGTGAGAACTCCTTGAGGAAGTAATACAAGGGATATTGTTGACCTATCTGACAGGAAGAAAGGAATGCAATGCAAAGAATTTCACAATCCAGCACAAGCAGATGGCGGCATAGAGAAATTCAATTCTGGATGAAGAAATTTTTAGAATCCCACTTTGTTTGAGAAAAAGGAAATGACGAGGAGTACATAAGCTGAGAAAATCTCTCTCTACGGCTAGTATAATCCTCTCTAACAGTCTATGCTAATGACATTATCATAACCAGAAGTGACTTGTTTGAGATCGCACGACTAAACCTAACATTTCATGAAATTAATTCTCAAAGACTACCTGTTTTGATAAATAGCTTAATCAAGCATTTATCATATATAAGTACAAACAATTTCCATAACAAACGAGAAAATAGAATTAAACAATTTTCATATAAGTTGAATTCATAATCTTCGAGTGTTTATGGAAATAAGCTGAAAACAGCCTATGGACATGTCATTAATTTTTACATAAGCTTTGCTAAACAGTCTCACAAGTACTTATATGAAGCACGAACACTCCGCGGATTAGGCGTGTCCCAGTGTCGGACACGGACACTTGTAATTACACTGAATTATGTGATTTTTTTTCAAATTATTAGCTGTGTCCGGATTCGTGCTTCATAAGTACATAAACTCAAATAAGCTAATCCAAACAGACCCTAAAAACGAAGACATGGGAACATTTATAAGACTAGCCAAGACAAAAAAGAGAAACAACAATAGCTTTACTTACAGCATGGCATGATAGCAAGTAACAGGAACATTGAGCAAAAACATCAACCAATGACCAGTGAGGAGACAGAGTGCGCATAACACTCCTTGTCCAATGAACTCAGGTAGAATGAAATAGTTAATCCGAGATGAAGCTTCAAATGGGTTGATATAGTCACTTTCCAAGTCAGATAAAATCAACACCTTAAACCCCCAAAAAAGTAAAAACAAAAATAATTAGTAATAAATAAAATAAAAAATTAACATTTAATAAAAAAATAAAAAAAGGTGAGAAGTAGAAAGTGAAAAGAAAGAACCTGGTAGAAATTTGAAGCGAGAAGAGCAATGTTGGTAGGGAAACAAATCACAAGCCAAAAGAAGAGGTTCCAACCCATTTATAGAAAAAAGGAGCAGATTAGGGTTTATGAGAGAGAGAGACGGAGAGTAAAGGCGAGTTCAGTTCAGTTCCATGTCTTGACTTACACATGCATGAATCACTTTTCTTATATCCAAATTACAAAAGGAATTATATTATTTTTGGGTGCTTCTTTTCTCACCTCCTCACTTTTTCCGCATCCTACAAAATTCTAAATACTCTCATTTTGATTATTTAATCTGAAAGTGACAGCACAGAAACAGAACATGTGTTAATTACTTAATACTTTTTTTAGGCAAATTAAGGAATCTTGGTTGATTTAAACATGACTCGAAATAAATTATGAGTAAAATATTTAATAGAAGCATATGAAACAACACAAATTAAACATCAATTAAAAGAGTAGCACCGATATTCAAAGGTTACAACAAGATTTTTATTTATTTTTTTGACAAAAAAGGTTACAACAAGATATTCATACACAATTTTTTTCCCTCAAAAAAAAAAAGATATTCATACATAAATTATTCAAATGTTACATCGTCATAAAACTACTAGGTAGTTGGGCCACCCTTACCAACCCTCCACCTTATGCGATAAATCATCCCTCTCCGAACCTCATTTAGAATATTCTCCAAACATAGTCATATCGAACTTCCCCTCTCCACCTGACCATCGCCTATTATAATTTGGACATGATCTTTGATGCACCTTAGTTGTGCGCTTATGTCTAGTTGTTGGTGGTCTCCCTGCTCCTCGGCAGCAACCTCCTCAAGAGCCTCCTACTCAGATAGCCTCAAAGCATGTACATCCTCCAATGTATATAAAACGTTAAAATATCATCCAATGCATTTGATTGTTGTATTTATACAACCTAACCCATGTCCTGATCAGACATCACATGATCAAGATATTGTACGTAACGCTGAGACACTTGTCGGGTTGTCATAGGAGAAGTAGACTCGTGTTTATGTTTGGGAATGGTCTATGTATATTCAAACTGAGTCATCTTGAGTAGATGTTGATTCGCTCGAACGGTTGTGTTTGGCAGTGTTGGGCATACATGTAGAAGACATTGTTAGTAGCTATGATGCGATCTTATTAGAATCATGACAACATGACCCTTCGTTGGAGCAATAACTTCTATAAATGCGTAAAGATGAGCTATATTATGAAGTCTAACTATTACAACGATTTGTTTCATAATTTAACATGATACTAGTACCATATTAAAGTACGGTTGAGTCAAATGGCAAAAATCTTGGCTCCCTTCGCCTAAAGAGTAAAAAGCAATAATCTTATTTGTTTCATAATTTAACATGATACTAGTACCATATTAAAGTACGGTTGAGTCAAATGGCAAAAATCTTGGCTCCTTTCGCCTAAAGAGTAAAAAGCAATAATCTTACTAACAATGGACAATGGTATTTTTGATGTACTACATAATCTCTCATATTACTGGCTTCTCTTTTGTTCCTCCATTATACTAAGAATTCAATTCCTATCTGCAAAACAAGATGTTCACTGCTACGATATATCAAAGTCTTGACAAAATCTATTGTTGCCGCCGTTTCAGGACATCTGCACGACAAGGTACTCATTCGTTAAGGGAAAGGAAAGTAAAAAATTCACAATTATGTACAATGTATTAATGTGTAAACAATAAAACTCACACAGGCAAAAATAAATAGTCTCTGATTACAGCTACATCAAGTATTTTTCGACTTTCAACTGCTTGAAATCCAAAAAATGAAAACACAATACAAAGATAAACTTAAATGTATTTTAAAGTTCAGAGTACCAGACCCAAAAGTGCAACACGACTGCAACTGGCCTTACCTCCACAAACATTAAGAGGAAAGAGTAGTGTTATTTGAACAACTCTTTATGTACAACTTTTGGGACAACGTTGTTATTCTCTCTTCTCATTGGTCAATAATAATAGAGAGAAAAAAAGGAAGAGAGATAATAAGAAGATAATGTGAGTATGAGAGAGAAAATTGTACAAAAGTTGTACAAAAATGGTTATACAAATATCATTTCTCAAGAGGAAATTACCAGAGGAAGGAACAAAATGTGCTCAGAAATAGAACACAGAAACACAAAGGACTATCAATAAACCCAAACGGAAGAGGGAGAAACTAGGTTTTTTTTTATAGTTGATATGTTAGCTCTGAGCCCAATAAATATTTATATGATTTACAAGAGCATAAGAGGTAGTTGTTGATAAAAAAAAATCGCAAAATAGGAAACCAATCAGGGAAATTTAGCATAAAAACCTAAAAAAAATAAAATCATAGTATAATGTGTTCATAGGAAATGGTCAAAACCAACATGTGATCTATTGACATCATGCCTAGTTCAGGAATAAGTCTTAGACTCTAGGAAAAAATTTCTTCTCACTTCTGATTCCAAATTTATTTTTTAACCCGTTTAGAATCTTAGGATCCCATAAAAAAAAAACCAAGAGTGCATTTCATCAATTAGCCCTCGTCATGCCCCTTAGTTGTCTAAAATTATGTCCTCCTGATTTGATTTGTGTGTAAATTTGTGGGTGGATATATAGGAGTGTGTCCTCAACACTTTGATCCTCATATTCTGGACAAAAGGAAAGGCAAACCTTGGTTGGAGGAGGATAGTCTTTAGCAAAAAGGATACATATATGTTGAATGCTGAGCTGAGGAGCACAAGGGCCCGTCTTATCATAGTTGTCATAACTGTTTTAACGGTTAGTTTGTTATAACCGTTAAATATAGTTGGGTAGTTAATCATGGTTTAGTTAGAGAGTTGAGTTGCTCTATATATATGCGTGATAAACAACTCATTGTAATCTCAGATATTGCGAATAAACTTTCTCTTTCAATTCAGTTAGTATTGGTTCATAGTAGTCTTCTATGCTAATTAATTCTCTCATACATGGAGAATCAAATTCACCCTTTTACAATTGATGTGAGTAGGGAGGTTACAAATTGCATTATCTCCTAGGTTTCTGAAACATGTGTTCATATCCCCTTGAGTTTCATTTATATGAAGATGTCATTTCGAATTGATTTTTCATTAGATGGACGTTGGAAAAAGTTCAAAATAAGTCTCTTATGCATTAAGATGAAAAATCAAAATAGGGGAAATAGTAAAGTTTAGGAAACATAACTCCTAGGGCTACTTCATCTCACTAACCAATGGAGCATAATAGATAAGAATGGGTCACGAGTGCATCAACAAGACCAATTGATAGCACTTCAAGTATATCAAATACACATCGCATATCGACTATTAACAAGTATATCAAATACACACCGCATATCGGCTATTAATAACGACATACTTCCTACTTATGAACTATCTCATTTTCGCCTTTCACTCTCAACTTATATATAAACACTTGTTCTATTAGCTTTGAATAGTTGAGTACTTGAATAGTTTAGAGACACACCCACTCTATATTCTTCAAGTAGTAAACCACACACACCAGTTGAACTTGTTCGTGCACCCGCAATTCCACTTAACTTTCAATATTCAGAGTCATTTACACTAAACTCAAAGATCGTTGATCATAGTAACAATTAATGTTTAGGATTCTCTCTTCAATTAATTAATTAATTACACATTACGCTGATATAAAAACAGGACAAGTGCACTTCCCCTTTGTAGCACCAACACTTCTGATCGAATGTGTGTCCGATGTCTTACACGTGTTTGTATCCGACACTGATACTGACACATTTGATTACATTAATTACATCATTTTCTTAAATTTGTGTCACTATCGTGTCACGTGTCCATGTTAGTTTTTCCTAGCATATCCATAATTTTGTCTATGTAATCCAATAGACGTGTACAATAAATCAAAAGAGACACACAATTGCAATAAAAAAATCGCATATATCAAACCAAATTGAAAACCAGAGTATACAAAATTTATATCAATAAGCACTACAACTAATTGCAAGTGATTGAAAATATTCATAAGAAATTGTGAAAGACCTTAAACTTAAGCAACAGTAACAAGTTGTTGCTTGGATGGCTGAAGACCCTTGTTAGAACCGCCAGTAAAATCTTCCATGTTATAGATGACAGTTATGTAGAGGGAGCAGCTAGGGCAACGAGCTATCTCCTCACAAAGTTTGAGATCTTCCTTGGTGATCTGGAACAACTCCTCACATGGACATGGATATGTGTATTACTGTAATTCTTCATTCCACTCCATGTCTTTGATCTCCATGTCGTCGTAAGACATTGTTTCGTTGTGGCTTTAACCGCACTAGGTCTTCACGGGCAAAAATAAACAAAAGAAAAGTAAGTGTTCTTGTTGAGATAAATAACAATAGGGTATAGACTCTCTCAAAACGGATACTACTTACACCCCAAAAAACCCAAGTTACATTTGGAATGACCAATATACCCTTTAATTGAAATGAAAAGTTCGATTTAATCCAAAACCCTTTCATTGCTGATGTCGCTTAATCATTCAAACCCCAGAAACTTAGTTCACGTATTCATCACCCCAACCCCAGAAAAATTGATTGAAACTTAGGATAAAAAAAAAGTGAAATTGATAGAAAGATGGTAGTTTTTTAAACTATGTAAACTCAATTTACGTAATTAATGTAAACTGAGTTTACATAAGTAAACTAAGTTTACGTGTGTGTATGTATAAATGTTCACGCGCACTCTACATAAGTTGTACATACGTAAACATAATTTACACTAACCTCTCGTAGTGAATAATTGTACATACGTAAACTGAATATACACTAACCTCTCACAGTGAGTAATAATGCCTACGTAAAATAATATTACGTTTACCTTAATAATTGATATGTATTCTTAAATTACGTTACTTTACTCTACCGAAATAATACCTACTTAATCTAAATTCACGTCTACCTTATATGTCGCCCACATAGGCAGATCTCATAACAAGACAAGAAAATACACAACGAACAAGAAATAAATAGAAATTCACGAAATCCACTACCTTATATGTTGATTCAATCTTTGATTTTGGTTGCATATCTACGGTGATTTTTGGGTGAAAGGGGGCAAAGGTTCAGAATGATCATGAAAAAAGGGTTTTAGAAATTTACATGGAGAGGGCAATTTTGGTATTATTGTAAAATTTAAGTAAATTTGAGTGTAACTAGAATTATATGGGGTGAGACTAGAAAGAGTCCTCTGATAATTTGCAAGTTGGGGAAATTAAAATTGTTAAGTGCATGTTTAGTAGTGTGGCACATATGTTAGAATCATAGTGAACCACCATAATTTTGACATACACATTGCAGCGGCGGATCTAGATATTTGACATACGTGTGGCTAAAATTTCAAAGAAACAATGATGAAAATTATACTAAAAGTAAGAAATAACATTGTGCACTAGAATTACAATGAAAATCGTCTACCATTCGATTGTTGAAAATGAGCTAAAATAACGTCATTGTTAATTGTCAAAAGAACATATCTTTTTATATAAGTTACAAGACGGTCATTTAGCCATTGATCATCAATTTGGTTTGGCAAGAGCAAAACCAACTTCAAAAACATACAAACTATAGCAAATGTGTTGGTTCTTTATAAACCTTATCATAATCAATTCCTTAATTTTTCAAACTTGTGAGTTATTTTCTATAACAATGAGCTTATTCTATTCTTGGTTCTTTAGTGTTCATAATCAATTCCATAAAACATCAAAAGTCTTACAACTATGAGACTTTTGATGTTCCATAACATGGTTATTCTTTAAACATTTCCCTTAAACTTGGATGGTTCTTTAGTGTTAACAACATCAATATGTCACGTCAAAAGAACCAAAACCAATTCCCAATTTATTCCTATAATCTACCAATTTTCAATTCACAATATCTTGTTTTATTCCTATAATTTACTAAGCGTTGTGTGACTATAACATCACTCAGTTAGGGAATGAACATGTGGCTATAGCCACACAACGCCCTAGAGTGGGTCCACCCATGAAACGCTGTGACACCAAACATACATTTACCCTGTCTGAATAAGAGAGACATAATAACATAACCTCTTCAAACACAAAACATAGCTCCTAAATTAGTTTTATGGACAATTAATAACCGAGTTCTAAACTAAAGGGGGCAAAAAACCCAAAAACTGAACCAAACCATTGAACTGAACCGATCCAAACTGGTATTGAATCGAACCAGTACATAAAAAATCTAAACCGATCCATACTTAGATGTTCAGTTATTTAGCTGAACCGTTTTTGAAAAGAAAAAAGAAAAACTAAAGTTAACCCAAATCAAACCAAAAAAACAGTATTCACTCATTTCTCGGGCGCACTTCAGTGTCTTTGGACGCCAAAGGCATGTGTCATTGTCCCAATAAAAACCTGCCACGTGTCCTGCTTCTTTAAAAATAAAATAAAATAAGATATTTGGAACAGAGAAGCCTGTTATCAATTTTCACTGTTTTTTTTTTTTTCTTTCTTTTTTTCTTCTCACAAAACAAGCATCCAAAGACGGACGGAGTCGGAGAGTGGCAGAAGCGGTTGTACTTGTTGATGGTGGGTGGTGGTTGAAGTGAAGTTGCAGATTGAGGTATGGGTTATATGCCGTTTTAAATTTCTTCCGCAGTTAGCGTTCTCTCTTTCCTCTCTTCCAAATACCCAGTTTTTGATTATGTGTTGCAATTCCTTTCATGTTTGTTTATTGCTTTTGAGTTAGATTTAGGCCATGTTTTGATGAATAGCTTAAATTGAAGCTTATTTATAAGCACTTCTTTATAAGCTTTGTGTATAAATGAAAAGAGTAGAAGAAGCATGAATAATTTCAGCAGATTTGAATATTTAATAAATAGATGTAGTGATTTCAATCTTAAATATATGTTTTTTTAGACTAATGCAGCAATGACATTAGTTTCAAATAAGCCAATCCAAATAATTTGATAACAGCTTATAACTTGTTGATTGTTATTGTTTGATTGGTGATTTGTAGTTGCTTTGTTTCATTTTGTTGACAGCTTATATCTAATGTATATTTACGTTAAATATATTTACAAATTATAGCTGCTAAAAGTTTATAGAATGAAGAATCAATCTTCCTGCTTTGAACTCTTTTAGGTGTTTTTATTAGCTGATTATGATGATCTTAATTTGGATTTCTTTTAGGAAAAACTGTTTGAAGTACCAGTTCAGTTTTTTTTTTTTTTAAATGAAACAGTGCACCATTTTGAAGTAGCAGTTCGGTTTGGTTTGAATTGTTTAATTATAGTTCAGTTCGGACATAGTTTTGGGTCTGAACTGAACTTTGCCCATCCCTAGCTTTCACCACAAGTCACAGCCAGTTCACTCTCTCAACTCTCTCTCTCTCTCTTCATTCACTCTAAGGTAAACCAATTGATTCTCCGATTTCTTGTTCCTTCTCCAATTTCTTGTTCTAGGGTTTCAAAATTGGGAATTTCATGTTATTATTTTGACATACAGAAGGCAGACATCCATCCATTCATGGGGACATCGGTGCAAGTAACACCACTTTGTGGAGTATACAATGAAAACCCTCTCTCTTACTTGGTTTCCATTGATTCTTTCAACATCCTCATCGACTGTGGTTGGAACGATCACTTCGACCCTTCCCTCCTTCAACCCCTTTCCAGGTTGGCTGTTACTCTCTTTCTTCTTTCTCATTCCATCATAACTTTGCTATTTACTCTAGGTTGGTTGTAACTGATATGTAGGGTAGCATCAACTATTGATGCTGTTTTACTTTCACATCCTGATACACTTCACCTCGGTGCTTTACCATATGCCATCAAGCACCTTGGACTTTCTGCTCCTGTTTATTCAACTGAGCCAGTATATAGATTGGGACTTCTCACTATGTATGACCACTTCCTCTCCAGAAAGGTGAGTCAAATTTCATTCTCATGTCCTCGTTCAAAAATGTACATGTCATTTTGCAATATGGTTTGGTTGAGACTTGTGACATCTCTCTCGTTCTTTTGCAGCAAGTGTCTGAGTTTGATCTGTTCACTCTAGATGATATTGATTCTGCTTTCCAAACTGTAACAAGGCTAACATACTCTCAGAATCATCATCTCTCAGGTAGGCATTTCATTTCAATGTCATATATCTAAACAGTTTCCTCAATTTATGACATTTTAACCAATACTAGGAAAGGGGGAGGGAATCGTGATTGCACCACATACTGCTGGACATCTTTTGGGAGGTACGATATGGAAAATTACAAAGGATGGTGAGGATGTCATATATGCTGTTGGTTTCAATCATAGGAAAGAAAGGTAAATTATTTTTTTACTTCTCCAAAATTTATCTTGTATATTCTTAACGACCAGAAAGGAAGCTACTTATCAATCTAATTTTCACTAGGCATTTGAACGGAACTGTTCTAGGTTCTTTTGTTCGACCGGCTGTTCTAATAACCGATGCTTATAATGCTTTGAATAATCAGCCTTACAGACGTCAAAAGGACAAAGAATTTGGAGGTAACTAACATTTAAATCTTATAATTGCTACACTTTGACAGAAATAAGGTGAATTTTTCTTTTTTTGTTTTCTTGAGTTGCTATTAAGAGAAAACTGAAATATTTTTATGCCTGGGATATTCAAAGACGAGGCATGCAAGCATTAAAAAGTCTTCATCACGAAATGAGAAAACTGTCTAGACTATGTACTTTGTTTTTTCTGATCGTATATCTTGTTGGTTATTTAGATATCTTAAAGAAGTCTCTAAGGGCAGGTGGAAATGTGTTACTACCTGTTGACACTGCTGGACGAATATTGGAACTTATTCTGATGCTGGAATCGGTCAGTACAAGAAAAGAATTACGATTTTATTCTCTCTTTCTTAGTTTATTCCTGAATGTACATGCGTGAGTTGACATCAGATCTTTCTGTTTGCAGTATTGGGCGGATGAAAACTTGAACTATCCTATATACTTTCTTACATATGTTGCATCCAGCACTATTGATTACGTGAAAAGTTTCCTCGAGTGGATGAGTGACTCCATAGCGAAGTCCTTTGAACAAACTCGTGAAAATATATTTCTTCTGAAGTAAGTTGCGTCTTCCTTGATTTATATTGGGAGCAAGATATTTATATGTCTATTGCATTTTTGTTCTTGGGGATGCTACCATGCCTTTTTATTGTTTAAATTTCAAACCTAAAAGAAACGAGTTTCTTGTGATATTTTAAAGTAGAATATTTTGTTCAGTCATGGGTGAAAGATGAGTTTTAATAACCTACAGGTTGTCACACACACTTTGAGGATCTTTCCTATATATGTATTAAACAAATATTTAAGAGAGAGGGAGATATGCACTTTCAGTGTAAACTAGTTTTACACCGATTTCCAAGAAGAATCCAGTATTTTAGTTAATTTTAAAATTTTGAAAAATCGGTTTATGTGGCAATATGATGAATTCTCTTTGGATGTTGGTGTAAAACTAATTTACACCGGCAGTGCACCTCCATTAGCTCAAAAGTTAATCTCCTTTTATTTTAGTTTCTGCATTTATCTTGTGTTTAAAATAGACTGTAATGCCTACCTGCAGGAATATCACACTTCTGGTTAGCAAGGCTGACCTTGACAATGCTCCTGATGGGCCAAAGGTTGAATGATTTTTTGTGCTTATACTTTATCAGACCTGCTTCCTTACTGATTCTGATACACATATCTTGTATAGGTTGTTCTAGCATCCATGGCAAGTTTAGAAGCAGGTTTTTCACATGATATATTTGTTGAGTGGGGGAACGATGTCAAAAATCTTGTGCTTTTTACTGAAAGAGGCCAGGTATACTCTTTAGAATAAAAACATTTCTGATGTATTGTGTTTTAGTATTCTTGTGATAGAACTTCATTGGAAAACTCTTACTCTTGGTCAAGGGAACCTAAAGGAAAGTGAAGCAAGAGTGCTTGAGAGTAGAGACTAGGCAACTCAATAAACAACTAACTCCCTGTACATTCGTCCCCAATGTGTGGCTCAAGTGGTTGAGTTGGAACAACTGAAAGAGTTTGAGAAGCAGTTCTAGAGTTCAAACTCTGGCTACTAACAACCCGTTTGGGTTGGCCTTGTGGTGTTGGCTTGGGACCTTGGAGTGTGCTCCTCTCAAGGTCTCACGTTTGATTCCCCATGGTGCCAATTTTAGTAGGCTATGTCCATATAGAGCTATGCTCTGGCTTTAAATGGGCACCCCCACAAGTGGACGGTGGGATTTGATCCCTCGGGTTAGTCGGTCCTTAGGTTGGATACCGAGTTTGCGAAAAGAAAAAAAAAACTCTGCCTACTAACATAACATACTAACAACTCCCAACAATTCTCTTATCTAAATCTAACGAACAATCTTTTCGACCACACACGTGCGCAAAGCCTTCGTATTTCCCATAATTTTCCTTTTTATTGTCGATGTTTTGAATTTTAGCACATTTTATCTCATTTATCCCATTAGCCTTTATTAATATTTCATATTATTTTTTTTAGAAAATGCTTTATATTTTGCTAATAGTGCTTTAGAGTTTGTTTTACGTCTTTTGGGCAGTGAGAATGGAATAAGGATCTTGGGTCTTGCAACTTAATTTTATTTGTGATGTATTTTTTTAAAAGATTAATTTTGATACACTATCTAGTATACACAAATCATCCTTTTTATCATTTTTAAGGTAGATATGATTGAAGTTAATTTTTTTAGTGATCCAACGAGTATGATTGATCGACAGTGTAATAAATTATTCATTTCAATTAAATCATTTCTTTAAATACTATGTATTTGTTAATCTTATGTTTCAATTGATCCTTATGTGTACAATGCATAGTTTGGCACGCTAGCTCGTACGCTTCAAGCTGATCCACCTCCAAAAGCTGTCAAAGTCACTGTGTCCAAGCGAGTTCCTTTGGTTGGTGAAGAGCTAATTGCCTATGAAGAAGAGCAAAACCGAATAAAGAAAGAAGAAGCTTTAAAAGCAAGTCTTATGAAAGAGGAAGAATTTAAAGCATCTCAAGGGGCTGATAATAATACTATCGATCCAATGATCGTTGATACTGGCAATAATCAACCATCACCAGAAGGTATGTATTGTATTAATTATTTTGGAGCTAATATTAATTATTTTGGAGCTAATATTTAGAAGTGTTTCCCTTTTTTGTTTTACTTTCATTACAAATCATGACAAATTTGGTGTTGTTTTCATGTTAAATGCATTCACTTAGGTATTTAGAATTATCCACTTGTGTTTCCTCATATCATAATCATTTTCTTTTCTGTTTTATTTAACTATGCTATTTTGGGTCATGTTCACTTGAATTTTTTCTACTATTATTAGCTGAATCTATTTATATTTAACTAGTTGAGTCTTGGGAAGTGCTACACACTCTGAGTGCTAAAACAAGAATAAATAACTTCATCTATTCCCTTCTGTTACAAAACAAAACAACCACTGAAATCTATTAAATAAGCTACATTTAATAGCCATATAACATAAATCAATTTTGGAGCTAACATTTCTGTAACCTTTATCCTTATTTTATGAACCTGCTGATGTTTCTTTCGACCCCTTAAGTAGTTTAATTTGCACTTGCAGCGGCTGTTCCTAAAAACGGAGGATACCGAGATGTGTTTATTGATGGGTTTGTTCCCCCTTCATCTAGTGTTGCCCCAATGTTTCCCTGTTATGAGAATATATCAGAATGGGATGATTTTGGTGAAGTCATAAATCCAGATGATTATGTAATTAAGGAGGAAGACATGGACCAGACAGCAAATAATGTAAGTTTCCTTTTCAAAATATCAACCTCGCGACTTCCCAGTTTCAATAAAAATATCTATTCCAGTTCAAATTGACAGTAGTGTTCATATCATGTTTCTGTTCTGAATTACTAGTCTATTGTAGAACACATTATAAAGGAAAAGCTTATAAAGGTTAATATAATTTACATTGATAAAGGTTAATGACATCATTGGATTGAAAAGGAGTAGGAAACCTTATAAACGATAAGATTTGATACATACGGCTTATGGATAAGCTAGTCTTTAACTATTTCCCCATGACTTAAATATGGAATGTGAGACATTCGTCTTCTATCCATGAAAAATATTTGCTGTGATCCAAGTTTTCTTATTGGTGATTAGAAACATTTGCTGGTATTTGCACTCCCAACCCTATATTATGAATAATAATACTTGTTTATCATTTTCCTATTTTTTCTATTAGGTAGGTGGTGATTTAAATGGAAAACTAGATGAAAGTGCTGCAAGTTTGATATTTGATACAAAGCCATCAAAAGTTATATCTGATGAAAGGACTGTAAGCTTCACTCACTATCTTTTTCTTAAATCTTTATGTTTCCTGTTCTTATGATTAGTAATTTTATGTAATTGTGTTTTAATTTATTACTGCTATATTCATATATTGATTGGATGAATGAAGTTGAATCACCTTTTCCCTTTTGGCTTTGTCACCAAATCTATTACTTTTGCAAATATTAAAAGTCTCCTCTCCCCTGTCTTCGATATTTTACAAAAGATGCTATTATATTTGTTTTTTCTAACATTTGTATTAGTCCTGCAAAGGATTTTTTTTTCCCAAACCATTTATTTGCTCCTTAGTTAGATTACAGTCTCCAATGGAAGTTTATCTTACAGGCATTTTTATCCCTTAACTTCTATATATTAGGCGGAACATCGATGCAAAATAGGTTACAGAGTTGAAACCACATTCATGGTTTATTAAAATTCTAAGCTATGTGGTGTGCATTAGGGTTGAGTTTGACCAATCCAAATTCTAAGATGGTATTAATGTTTATCCTAAATCCACTGGGTCACCCACTGTCGGGCCACTCGGGTCACACTCTGGATGTCCAGTCATGGGTGTGAGGGGGTGTTGAGATTCCCACACTCGAGAGATATGACCTTATAATGTGTTTATAAGTGGGAGGCATCCCTCACCTTGTACGCCAGGTTTGTAGGGTTGAGTTAGGTTCAACCCAGATTCTAAGATACATTTAAATTTCAGACTGCAAATCACATTAGACCAGAAATATTATGATGGGGCAAGGAAGCTTGTTTTGATTGTGGATTTACACTTGCATTTCTTGTATTTGTAATAACTTTAGCATTTATTACTCTACTTTTATGCATCTTAAATGGGCCGAATCTACTTATGATGGTGTTGATTTTGTTGTTGTCTTAGGTCCAAGTTAGATGTTCATTGGTTTACATGGATTTTGAAGGTCGTTCAGATGGAAGATCAATTAAGAACATTCTCTCTCACGTTGCTCCCCTAAAGTTGGTATGGATCTTTTTGGTCTTTTCAATTAAATTAATAGGGGCACATCATAAATCTTCTTTAACGTACTTGTATTTGAGGAATAGATCAGAACTCATAGGTTGTCATATCTTTCCACCATTAAAAACCATATGATATTGAAAATAACTTATTTTAATTTTTAATTCATGTGAAAAAGTGTTGTCTATCGCGGATTGCGGAAAATAGTGCTTTGTTAAAATTCCTCCTCTACCCTATAGTGCTACTATAGCCACTGTTTGTCAACACTTTGTATTAAATCGCGTATCCCAGAACAATAACAGTTTGTTAAAATTCACTACCCTATAGCCACTATTTGACAACACTGATGCAATATTTTAAGCAAATAATACTTTGACCCCCTGGCTACAATTTTCAGTAGGGGCAACGGATTAGGATTTTAGCTAACTAGGGTTATAACTTATTATTTATAAAGGCACTGGAATTCGAAAATATGTAAAATCTAAGATGCCTACTTAAAGTATAAAGTTCTATTGAAATGCACGCTATTGATAACTATGGATGTGTGTTGTCAAAAGATTAAGCTGTGACAACTATGCAAACTATTGCAATTGATAGCTATCAAGTGAATACTAATGATAACTATGCATATTTTGTTTGTGTTGTGTTGCATTTTTCCTTCACACTTTATCACTTTAATGTTTGTATTTCTCTAATTTATCTGTTTCCGTATATAATGTGTTCTATTCTTATGTATGACGTCTATTATATATTCTATTCCATGTTCACATTCCCTATTAATTGTATACTAGTCTTTAGTTTTGAGAAATATTTTTATTTTCTCATTTATAAAATGTATTGTACAAATAATTTATATTCTTCGGCACAGCAGCCATCTTGCTATACCCATTTTGGGATTGGCAGCTCCACTCTGAGCAACCTCTTTGTCATGTTTATCATTGTATCATTTGCTTTTGTTATTTTTGTATCATGCATGATGATGAATCTCACTATTATCCTGAAGGTTTTGGTGCATGGATCGGCTGAAGCTACAGACCATCTGAAGCAGCACTGCCTGAAGAATGTCTGTCCTCACGTTTACGCTCCCCAAATTGAAGAGACTATTGATGTTACCTCTGATTTATGTGCTTATAAGGTGCAATGACATCAAATTTTGTACATTTTCCGAAAAAACTGTACAACATGTCAAAATTAATCATGTTATGCTTTTCTGGTTATAGGTTCAATTATCTGAGAAGTTAATGAGTAGTGTACTCTTCAAAAAGGTATATAATATATGTCCGAACTGATTCATTTTATACAAATTGTCTGCCAGTTATTGTGTTGAATAATAATCATATATTCAATTGCAGCTGGGAGAATATGAAATTGCTTGGGTTGATGCTGAAGTAGGGAAGACAGAAAATGACATGCTTTCGCTTCTCCCCGTTTCCGGAGCGCCTCATCCGCATAAATCTGTTCTTGTTGGTGATTTGAAATTGGCAGATTTCAAGCAGTTTCTCTCCACCAAGGGTGTTCCGGTAATTCTGCATTTATAGATCTAGTACTAGTTTACTAATTCCTTATTGCACTGATTCTTTATTGGTAAATGGAGTGATTTCCTTTTCATTTCCCTAGCATTGAAAATGCGGCTTACCATGTGTTCTGAAACTGAAACTTGACTCAATTAAATCTGAACATTTTATACTTCATAAAAAATGCTTCATTACAGTTTTGGTCCCCTTATTTTTACTCATCCACAGAATTGATCCCCCCAATTTAAAATCACGTGGTTTTGGTCCCTTTTTCATATTTTTCAACTCAGAATTGTTGATGTAACATGTTTTAAACGGTGTTCTAAGACCTGATGATGTCAAATTATCACCAATAATGAAATTACCAGAAAACCCCCTTAAACCTTCAATTTCATTATCACCATTTTTAATTTCAAAAATCGGAAAAAGGACCAAAACAGTGATTTTAAAATGGGGGGACCAATTTCATGAGTAAAAATATAGGGATCAAAACTGTAATTAAGCCTATAAAAAAATGTGTCATAACATGATCTCTTTTGTAGGTGGAATTTGCTGGTGGGGCTTTGCGTTGTGGTGAATATGTAACTGTTCGGAAGGTTGGGGATGCAACTCAGAAAGTAAATGCTTCTTCTGAACATTTGTTAAATTTTATGTTTTCTTAGGAAAATGACTTTTCGAATACAGCTGCAGCTGTATATTCAGTTTTCTGATAAAGATTCTGATTCATTATCTCATATTTTTTAAACAGGGAGCTGGTTCTGGTACTCAGCAAATTATTATTGAAGGTCCTCTATGCGAAGATTACTATAAAATTCGAGATTATCTCTATTCGCAGTTTTACTTGCTTTAGATTTGGTTGTAATAGTGCATAGGCTAACCGTGAACTTCTTGCCTTCCTACCCTATTTTTTGAAGAAGGCAGAGAATGCAAAGTACCATGTAGATGCTTGTAAACATGGTTAATTTCGTAGCCATTCTAACAAGATTCACAGGAGCTGTTATCCACTTTTGAAGTTTTAAATGAAGAAATCACACTGCATTATTCTCAGTTTGTAGTTTGTACCTCATATTTACATCAACCATCATAGCAACTGGGGTATATGAACTTTTCAAGTGTGTTTGCTCTATTTGTATTTGTAGAAAAGGAATTTAATATGTTCCTATTTATCTGTGTGTCATTACTTTTCATCTCTAGTACATGCAGTGTTTAGACACTAACATTGAATTAGATAGATAAACAAATCTGTGTAGAGATCGTTTCTTTTCATCCTTTGATAATTTGGTTGATATCATTGAGCTGAAATATCTGATGTGTATGCTTAGACCTTCTTCCAACATTGCTTCTCCCCGTTTTCGGAGCACCTCATTGACATAAATTTGTTTTCCATTCTAATGCTATAGACCGCCTTTAGGGTAATTGTTAAAGAAATTAAAATAGAAATATTTTCTTGAAGAAGGGTGAAAAAGTGTATATTCAACTTTTTAAGGCTTTAAAAGCTGTTGTTTTCAATCTAAAGTTTCTATTTTTTGCAATCTTAACAAATGTTTTGTGAACAAATCTTAGCAAGACACATTATCGTGGACATGAGATTCTTCCTCCAATTGCATACATAAATTAAAATTCCCTTTTCTAAAATCCATGATAAATGATATATGATTCTATCATCCTAATCCCAAGTCCCAATACTTATCGTAGTAGGAACTATCGACCTACGTAGTAATGTGGGAATTGACACCCAACTCCGCCACCTTTGAAGAAAGGCTTTGACAACAGGTTGAAGACTATGATGTGGCTCACAAGCTCATTGTTAATTGTGTCCAAACTTTATCTACATTAAACGTTATATTTAAAGAGTGATGATACATGAACACCCTTAGGTGGACATACCACTCTTGTACCACCCCCATGTGGCCTTTTTAATATTAATTATAATAGGGGCAATTTTGTCTTTGACACTTCTCACCCTCTCTTTCTTCTTCCTTAACGCTTTTGTTTTCACCAACCACAACCATGAACCAGTCCCACCACCATCAGTCACACACGCTGTCTCCGTCGCTTCCCTCCAATCTCACCACCACCTTCATCGTCACCCTCAAATCTATAAAATCCTACCACCATCACCCTCGACCCATCATCAACAACGACACTGGCGTTTCCAGCGACGGCGGCGACCAACCTTTATCGCCTCTCTGTTGCAGCCGGGCGCTGCAGTTTTTGCCTATCCGTTCAGATCTACGTTTTTGCATTTATGCTTTTCAAGATCTGCATTTTTTAAGGGACCATGACAGAGATTGAGGTAAACTTCGAGAAAACAATTGGAAAATGGCCGCCGTCACCGTTGAGAGATTCAAACCTGTGTTTCTGGATCGGCCACCGTTGCCGTTGAGAGATTGATATGTGATTGAGAGATTCAGATGTGTTTCAGATATTTTGTTTTGCTTGTTTCTGTTGTATTTTGTTTCTCATACAAAACAAGGTGGTGGTGGTGGTATACAATCGTGTTTGAAGAGATGAGATTGTTGGTTTTTTTGAAAATACAGACAAAGCTGTGGTGGGACGCATTCAGAGAGAAGGGAGAAGGGTTTGGTCAATTTTTTTATAAAAAAAAGAAAAGAAAAAGTGACACGTAGACTGCCACATGGGGGTGGTAGCATGTGTGTATGGAAAAGGGGGTGTTCATGTATCTTTATTCATATTTAAAACATGTCGAACAATGTTGGGGACAATTTAGCCTATCAAACAACATTCACCATTACCATTGCCTTCTTAAGAGAAAAATAATCCTTCTATGTTTAAATTCTTTTCACTCATATTTTCAATAGATTTATGTTTTCAATTAAAACCTTCTAAGATTGATAAGTATATAGCATTTAAGAGGTACATAAAGATAGTTCCATAATAACAAACATGAAATTTTTTATCCTCATACTAGGATTCTCATGAATATATTTAGAATTCATTAAACAAACGCCTCCTTAATAATTAATACCCACTATTTAACTGTCAATACCTTACTTCATCTACATTAAATGTGAATTTATCTTAAAACACTTTTTTATACGATCCAAACTCCTTCTTCAACCTCATGTTACATATGAATTTATCTTCGACATATATGCCACTTACTTTTTAAGTGAAGAGAAAAATGTTTACTATTGTTTTTCTTTCTAGAATAAGCTTTACTACCGCGCAACACTTGAGTCTTATTCTAGTTGAGTATTCTTACAAAGTATTTCAAGAAGCAAAAGAGATAAAGGTGGTCATCCAAATCTTTGGTGGAGATTACTCATTAGTGAAATTAGAATTTCTAACATAATAACATGGTAATAAAAAACGATATCTAATCTACCATTGAATAGTAACAATAACACGAAAGTCTTGGAGATTCTTTCAAACAAACAAAAAATAAAAGTCTTGAAGGTTCTGGGTCCAAACTCCAACGAAAGATAAAAAACTAATCCAACAACTAATTACTAACATTTACCATTAATTAAAAAACATGAAAGTGGTAGTACTTTAATCTAATGGTACTAAGTGTCTTACAATGGGTGAATATTTGAAACTAAATATATTCTTAACCTATAATCCTATAATTACAAGAATCCAAATCATTAAGTACAAACTATATTATACACAACCCTCATTCTCATGAGTTTACACAAGAAAATTTGAGCTTATTTTTGCCGGAAACTTTTTTTAGATTTACATTTACTCTAATAATTACATAATTGTTTCTTGAATTCAAATATCCCAATAAGAAACAGTGAAAATATGTCATTTGCCTATTTTTCACTGTTTCCTGTACATATATTTGAAACAAGAAACAAAGTGATACTTTTGTAATTATTTATGAAAACAAAAATGGGAAAAAATGTTT
>Ga0228710_1002758_pt1 | contig 27872 bp, 18 predicted proteins | sample MedpolnodulmetaG_FD_177995 | JGI IMG/M metagenome (GOLD analysis project Ga0228710, IMG submission 177995) | Root nodule microbial communities from Medicago polymorpha collected in Santa Monica, California, United States - pink nodules | ecosystem: Host-associated > Plants > Roots > Nodule... | reverse complement strand
ATCTTATCTCCATGGACATTATATAGTAACTCCTTGAAATATCAATCATCTTGGTCTTCTATGATTGTGTTAGGTTTGCCAACCTCAACGTCTCACCCTTCAAAGCTTCTACACATTTTTTGTTGATTCAAAATTACACGCATCATTGATTTCCACAACACAAAATTTTTGTCTTTAGAAAATTTCTCAACACCCCATTATTACCCATTGTAACATCTTATATGACTTTAAGTATTGCCGACTGACTCCAGAAACCAACACGAGTCTTTTCAAGGTGTTTTATCCTCACTTGCACACTTTTTGAAAAATTTCCAGAAGGTCACCCATCCCAAAATTGCATTAAGTCAAACAAAATTAATTGTGAAGTTCTTATGGAATGAGCTACCGAAAAGAAGATGCATCTTCTTGATATAGGTTTAACCAAACAATTCTTATAATTCTTCCTTCAACCATGCAGTCCCAAACCTACACAACTTCAAGATCTCTCTCATTTCGTTGTGAATTTTGTTTGCCTTAAAGCTGCTAGAAAATGCTCATTGTCATGCCTTATGCACCGACGACCAATCTCCGCCCTCGTCACCCTCACACGTTACACCTATGGTGCTCACTTGAAGAAAACTTACCTTGTGAGCAAGGCTTCAATTTTTGTGAATTGATGGAAAATTTCGACAAATGTACCAAATCGTTCACAAGTAATAAAGTAGTAAGTAAGACCGTCTCTACATGGATTGTCATTTCAACTCGACAACTAGCATTACTTATTAAAACATAAAATAAAAACAAAATAAAATAAATAAATGCAGTAAATGAGTTGTCAAGTTTGATTTGATTGCGCTGAGTAGTAGTGAGTTAGTTACCTGGTTTGATTGTAGAACTTTAGCGGAGTCTAGAATCCCCTATATTTCCTTGTTGGATTAAAGACAAGTTAATATTCAGTTATAATACAATGATTCTATTTCAATGATGAGTTCCTAGAACATTATGTCCCACCAGTTATTGAATTTCACATGTTGATCACTCTAAGGTTATTCATAACTCTAAAGGTTTCATTGTCGTCAATACTACAGGGTCCAATAGGCCAACATACGAGTATTAGAGTGGGGCCTTACTCTCTTAGAGGTAATTGAAACATAAAAGAATTGAAATTTCTAAATTTTCATCTAAAGGCTCTAACTTCGTCTATGAATCTTAGAAGTTCATCACATACTCCCTCTTACCCTAGTAATTCTACATTCGTGCAGAATTCAATATGCAACGTTTGAAAAAATATGACCAGCAGTATCTTCTGAAGCCTCCTGTTCCTAAGTTCAGGTGTATTTCCTAGCTATGTAACATTCCCTAAGGACTGCACAAGCATAAAGCGATTTGCATATGAAAATTAAATAGATCTCATAAAATAACCAAATAAAAGACTTAAATTTAAAATATTTAACAAACAAATAAAGGTTCATCTTAGAATCATATCCAATAAGGGTTTAGTTACCCATGGTAACTAAAGACAAAACTACAAAAGAATAATAACATAGTAGTGGGAAAATTTATGTAAGGCTAATTATGATGGAAGCCTGGGGGTGCGGGATCGTCGATTGGTGAACCTTGATCTCATTGGAAAATGAAGGTGGAGGTTGTTGATTGACGAGCCCGCTATTTGGAGAGATATCCTCACAGTGAGATATAGATCTTTATCCTCATGTTCTCATTATGGGGGTCGTCCTGGGGGCCTCCGGGGGGTTTCACATTAGTGGAAAGAGGTGTTTGTGTTGGGTGATTTAAGAGGTGCAACAATATAGTGGTTCCCAACAAAGGGAAGGAAAAAAGTGGTTGTAATGTTTTGTTCACATTATTCTGGCATGATCTCTGGGTGGGTGGTACAATATTAAAGACTAGGTTTTGGGGGTTGTTTTAGGAGTCTAAGCAACAACTAGGGGTGGTTAGGGAGATGGTTCACTGGGAGGGTAATTTATGGAGGTGGGATTTTTCCTTGAGGAGATTCATGAATAGTTCCTTTATGCATTGACCCAAATCGGGCCTCCGGATAGAGCGAATGCTTGGTGGTTGAAGTTTGATAAAAAAAGAAAGTTCTCAGTTAAGTATTCTTATGGGGTTTTGCTAAGCGTGTGGAAGTGGTAAGGGTGTTGGTGAAGGTTTGAAAGCCTTGGTCTCTGTCGATGGTAGTTGTTTTCTCTTGGAAACTTCTTAAGAACTGGGTTCCTAATATGGATAATCTTATTAGGTGTAAGGTGGTAACGTATGTGGGTAGTTGGCGTTGTTTTTGTGATGATCCTATGGAATCAGTGTCCGACTTGTTCCTATTGTGTGAGATCTCCGAATATGTGAGTTGTAATATTTGTCGGTTGTTAGGTTGGTTGTGTGTTCCCCATCAGAAGGTTTATCGTTTTTCTTGTATTTCTCGGGGCTAGGTGTTAGTAAGAGGGTCATGATAGGTTTGACCCATGTTTGATGTGTTTTTTTGTGTACTATCTGGAGTTCCCACAATGATCTTATGTTTGTTGGGGGTCTATTTCTGCCGAGATTTTAGTGATTATGATATACTTTCATCTTGGGAAGTGGTTCCTTGGTAAAAACCCTGGTAGCTCCTGCTCCTTCTAACTGTGGGAGGCTCTTACCGTCATGTGCTGGAATCATTAGAGTCTTACGGTGTCGATGTGCAGTTTGTCTTCTGGTATTCAACCACCTTTCTGGTGTTATTCCTCGCTCTGGTCATCCAAGGTAGGGTTGTCTCTCATCGGGGAGGTGGTTTGAGGGTTTAATGAGTGTTTGTGGTTTGTTTTGTGTTGTAGTGTTGTTCTTGTTGTGTTTTTCGTGGATGTGGTGTGTTTGCTTTTTGTGTTTGTTCTGGTGTTTTTATTCAATTCTTTGTTTTGGTTTTCACGGTTTTAGGTATGTTTTTGGTACCTCCAGTAAAAATCCTTCTGCTCTATATTTTGCAGGGTATTCAACTTTCTTAATTCACGTGTTTTTCTTCAAAAGGATCTTATATTTAGAGATGGAGGTAGTATTATTTAACATTCTACTAATTTTTGAACTTGGTTTCCATGTTGATGAAGGTGGTGCTTCTTCTGTCAGAGATAAGCCTAAAAGATGCAAACATGTATGTGCTATGCTCTCATTTATATCAACTAAATGCTATGATCTCAATAACTGCATGTTATATATTTTCATTTTAGCGTTCGTTTAATGTATTCAAATTGCATAAAACATCTAAAGAATCTTATCTTAAATTTTGGATATTTCTTTTCACAGAAAACAAGAGGAGCAAATTTAACTCAACAACAAATAGTGGCCGCTAAAAAATTAATAGGTCAATGTATCTATAAGGAACTTGATGGAGATAGAATCCATGGAATTGTTACTCACTTTCTTTCAAGAATGAATCTGCTAAAAGTATGAGTTCTCTACCTTTTATGATTGATTAGTGCTTGATGTACATTTTTCTTGTTTGAAATTATATTATTCAAATTTGGTTAATATCACTTATATATTTATTTATAGTTCTTCTATGTTTTTATTATATAAGTTTTTCTAAAGTCTATAATGTTACTCAGATAAGAATATTTGATTGTACTTTTGTCTTATTAATACATTTTTTTTTGACAGAAACGTGCTTATAGCATTTCATTAATAAGAATAGTTTCAATACAAGTGGGTATATCATAATAAACGGCGGGGCTAGCTAAAGACGTGGCCTCTCGTGCAAGGGCATGAGCAACCGCGTTGGCTTGTCGCCTAACAAACTCCACCCTAGAGTTAGAAAATAAATTGCGAAACAGAGAACGACATGAAGAAATAATACAACCAAATTCAGACAAGTCGTTACGAGTAGCAAGGAAGGCATCAACGGTCAACTTAGAATCTGTTTCAAAGTCCACGTTATCAAGCTGCATATCACTCAACCATTGCAAAGCAGAGTGCAGCCCTAGAGCTTCGCCCACATCCACCAAAACAGTACACGAATATGTAATAGACTTAGCCAGGACAAAAGCACCTTCTGAGTCACGAACACAAATGCCAATACCTGTACGGTTATGATGAGAAGAAAAGGCCGCGTCGATATTACATTTGTATCTACCTGATATAGGGGGCTGCCACGATATTCGGATGTGCTGGTGCGGTGTGAAGGCCCCGGTGTTGGCAGCCATTGCATGCTGAGAGTGCGGAGGAGCGGCAAGGACATCCGGAGCATTCACCAGTTGCCAATCTATAATCATGTTCCTAGCACGGTCTACAACCACAACACTAGTTTCTGTGATATTGTCCCAAACTCTAATATTGCGGTGTTTCCATAGACTCCAAATAACGGTTGACAGATGTTGAGCTAACTCAGTAGACAGCTTCTCTAAGAGAGAAAAAACAACATCTGTAGCTGAGGCAGTATGAGCAAGGGCATGTTGTATCGAGCCGCAAAGCCCAGTCATATGCCACACCTGTATAGCAAAAGGACAATTGAAAAAGACATGCAAAAGATCCTCGTGAGTAGAGGCACAACTAACACAGTTAGTGGGACAAGCAACACCTTTATCTAACAAACGGACACGAGTCAGTAAACAGTCAAAGCACATGCGCCAAAGTAAATTCTTAACCTTCGGTGGCACTTTAAGGTTCGAGATACCGGACCAGTACCCCCGGACGCCATAAGTATGAGGAGTCAATTAATTCTGTTACACACAGCCGTTAAGCACTACGTACCGAGTAGCGTCCGTGTCTTTCCGCTTTCCAGAGAATTCTATCATCCTCAACCGGGGCAATAAGTGGCGTGTGGAGTATTTTATCTGCAATATCCACACTAAAAACCTGTCGAACCACCTGTTCATTCCAGCTTTTGTCATTTAAATTCATCAAACTATTAACAGTGTAATTATGAACAAAGTGAGCACCTGGAGTATTGCTACTAATAAACTCCCCATTCGACATCCAAGGTTCGTTGAGAATGGGAATGGTTGCACCTGAGCCTATGCTCCACCGCGCTCCCCCACGCACTATAAATCTAGCACGCATAATACTGCGCCAAACATAGCTTGGATTATGTCCAACAGTAGCCGTGAGGTAGGAACCAGTCGGGAAATAACGAGCTTTAAAAATGCGAGCAACAAGAGAGTTCGACTCTGTAATAAATTTCCATCCCTGTTTCCCCAGCATAGCTAAATTAAAAGCAGAGAGGTCTTTGATACCCATACCTCCATAAACTTTTGGTGCCGACAACTTCTCCCAATTCATCCAATGTATCCCTCGATGCGTCGAGCTGCCATGTCCCCACCAAAAGGAGTTCATCATCTTTTCAATGGAGTCAATCAAAGTAGCGGGTAACTGAAAAATGCTCATTACATAAGTAGGTATAAACTGCAAGACAGATTTTATCATTACCTCACGACCCGCTTATGAGAGACATTTACCACTCCAGGAGTTAATTTTCTGCCAAACACGATCCTTGATGTACGCAAATGTAGCTTTACGGTCTCGACCTATCATAGAAGGTAGGCCCAGGTATTTACCCGTGCCCAAAACAACTTGAACACCAAGAATATTGGTAATAGTGTTTTTAAGGGCGGTAGGGACATTGCGACTGCAGTGGATTTCAGATTTCGGCAAGCTGATCGCTTGACCCGAAGCTAGCTCATAAGTTGATTAAATATTTTTCATAACATGTGCGTGCTCCTCATTAGCTTTGAAAAAAAGAAAACAATCATCAGCGAACAAAAGATGGGAAACAGAAGGTGCTTGGCTACAGACCTTTGTTCCCGTAAGGGCACCTCGTGTTTCGGCATCTCGGATGAGCGACGAGAGACCCTCCGCACAAATAATAAACAAATGAGGGGAAAGAGGATCCCCTTGTCGGAGACCACGTCCTAGAATGATAGGGCCAACCTGCTCACCATTAACAAGCACAAAATAATCTACGGATTCTACCCACATACGCATCTAGTGAATCCAACGATGATGAAAACTCATTTTATGTAAAACAGCCATTAAATAATTCCAGTCCATGCGATCATACGCTTTTCTAATATCAAGTTTGAGGGCAACATACCTATCTTCCCCGCGTGTCTTGGCTTTCATAAAGTGTAGAACCTCAATTGCTACCATAGCATTGTCGAGAATGGAGCGGCCGGGAACAAACGCGGATTGATTGTCAGAGATGCACTGAGACAATACATTCTTCAACTTGTTTGCTAACACTTTAGATATAATTTTATATAGGACATTGCACAATGCTATTGGCCGCCAGTCTTTCATGCTAACCTGCGTAGAACCTTTGGGAATAAGGGCAATATTAGTAATATTTAAATCAGGGGGAAACTGTCCCGTATCTAACCAACCACAACATTCCTTAAAGATGTCGTCGCTACATAAGGTCCAAAAATGTTGGTAGAAACCCGGACTATAACCATCAGGGTTGGAGCACTTGTTCGGATGCATAGAGAAAATAGCATCTCGAAACTCGGCCTTAGTAAAAGGTGCTGTGAGTATATCATTATCATTAACAAAGATAGATGGATTAATAACATCTATGACAGAAGAAAAGTCGCTATCCTGCTGTTGAAAATTATTCACAAAATAATTCCGCGCTACTTCTTGCAAGCCTTGTTCGCTAGTAACCTTATTACCTGCATCATCATCAAGAGAGGTTATACGATTTACCTTTTTCTGAGATGTTGCCGATGCATGAAAAAACTTTGTGTTTCTGTCGCCATCCTTATACTAGTGAGCTTTAGCCCGTTGACGCCAGTAGGCGTCCTCTTGGGACAACAGTCGCTGCATACGTTTCTGAAGTTCAGTCATATGAATTTGGTCCTCTCCAGAAACCTGCAGCCATGTGTCTTGCATTTGTCTGCGACATTCCTCTATCTCTGTTTTCAATTTATGACAATGATTTTTTTTCCACGCCCATATATCTTCCGCACATAAAGATAATTTTGGCATAAGAGTGCTCGCCGAATGGTCCTGCCAAGAGTTAGTAACTAGCTCCTTGAACCCCGGTTCAAGTTGCTACACATTTTCGTAGCGAAAATGTCGTTTATGAACATGAGGTCGGGGTGTAGGCGCAACATTTACAAGTATGGGATAATGATCAGAAGCAGGTGCCACAAGAGTCTCAACAATTGCATTTGGAAACATATGAAACCATAAATTATTACCAAGTGCGCGATCTAACCTTTCCTCCACCGCATGCGAGGTGCCGAGACTTTTGAACCAAGTGTACGGATATCCTTCGACCGGGACGTCAGATAAACCTGAATCAAAAAAAGCTCGACGAAAGCCATTTATAAGCCAAGGAGGTCCTATGGTGCGCCCCCTTTTCTCACTTGTATCCAAAATATCATTAAAGTCATCGAAAATACACCACGGACCTGAAAATTGAGTTGAAAGTTGTCAGAGGAAATTCCAAGCGGCTATTCTACGACCTCCATTGGGGAAGCCATAATAGCCCGTAAGGCGCCAAAGACCAAGAGTAGTGTTTACAATTTCAACAGTGATGTGATTATTAGAAAAATTAACAAGCTGACAATGTAAAGAATTTTTCCAAAATAAAGCTAGGCCCCCGGCTCTCCTAGTGCGGTCAACATGAAAACAAGCATCGTAACCAAGCAAAACACGAAGTTCTTCAATTTTATTTCGGTGAGCTAAAGTCTCACTTAAGAATAAAAGGTCCGGATTGAAGTGCCGGATTAGGTACTTAAGGTCGGGAATTGTACTCGGGCTACCTACACCCCGACAATTCCATGCCACTAGGGTCATTTATCTAGGCAGGCCTGAACATCATGGCCTGCAGTTACAAATTATTCATCACCTAAAGGTTCATCAAATACATGCATATCAATATCCCCCCCCATGACTAACATTTGGACCTATTACAAAATTTCCCACATCCCCTTCAGCAGCAAATATCTCTTCATTCTGAAGGGCCATCATTCGCTTTCTTTTCTTCAAATCCGAACCACTCTCATCCGATGTCTCATCATTGGAATCACTTGAGAATGGGCCAGCAGGTAAACCAAGCACCAGAGGGCGGCCTGGCAGCAAGCTAGAAGCTGAGGTACCTGTGGAAGAAGAAGGCAACAAATGCACGTTGCAAGCAGAAATTGCGCCATTACCTTTCTTAGCTAACATGGAGTTTTGAGTAGCAAGTACATCTTGTTTCATAGCAGTAAGTTGTGACTGAAAAGCAAGCATACCATCATTGAAAGTTGCAGAATTTCCCACGCCTTCATTAGCTTTGTCGCGGGCAACTGGAACAACACCGTTGTTAGAACTTTGTTGCGGCATAGAGGCAGGGATAGGGTCCTGTAACCAACGATTTGTAGCAGCTGTGCCAATCCGTTGTCTGACAGGTTTCAGGTCGGCTCCCCAATTATGGACACCGTCATCAGCTTCTAATTCGAACAATTCCGGGCACACTTTGTCCGTATGTCCAATCAATTCGCACCTGTGACAAAACACACTCAGTTTTTCATATTTAAAATACACAGTAAGAAAATCACTGTTAGAAGCACGGACACGCCATTCCTTTTTCAGTGGCACAGTAACATCAATAGCAACCCGGACACGCATATACGAACTATGAATGGTGTTTCGGGCATCATATGCTTTGAAGGTGCCTAAGAAGCTTCCTATACCTTGACCTACTTTGGTTTGAATGAGACCAAAAGGCAGACCATGAACTTGAACCCAGAAGTCGATATGGTTCAGAGGGACAAGATTAGGGACGACACCGGGATAGATACGGTCCACAACAACATGGAAATTGTCATACAACCATAAGCCCTCATCCAAAACACGGGCAGCATCGACTTTGTGATGAAACTGGAAAAGGTAACGGTTTGACACAGATTTGGTAATCGTAACCCGCTTGCCTGGCTTCCATGCTCGCGACATACGCTCGCTGAAATAGGCAAACTGGATCTCTCGATCAGCAAGGACACGACCAATCAAGCAGTGTTCAAGGATAGCAGTTGTTGCAGGTTCGGATTCAAGGTTGAGAGTCAATCCCTCTTCAGACAACGTTAAACCGTCTAGGTTAAGGTTTGAAGGATCCATGAGGTTGACTGGGAGTAGGGAAACGATGAAGAGAAAGGGAAACGCAGGGAGACGCAAACAGAAACTTGAGGCAGCAAGAACAGAAAACAAGGATTGACTGCGGTGCAGACATACAGAGATGGAACCTGTATAAAGCATCTAGAACATGGGTCAGACGCAGGTCAACTTCTCACGAGGAGGATCCGGCCCAAGGTGCGGCGGCAGCCCAAGCAAGGGAGGCGCTAGAAACCCTAGGAGGAGGAAACCCTAGGAGACCGGTAACTTGTCTTATTAATACATGTTTTTCAATTTGGTGCAAGGAATATTTTACATAGAGGCGAACCCATAAAATAAATAAACAAGGTAGTAACTAATAAGAAAAATACTGAGAAATATTTAACTACTTTTTTAAACTTTGAACTCACTAGAAAAACAGTTGTTATTATTATTTTAAAAAAGAAAAGTAAAATACGCCAATTTAATCATAGTTATTAAGATATTTGAGACTAAATTGATAGGTTTTCAAATGCTTTAGGAACTAAATTGACGGATTTTATATACTTTAGAGACTACTAATTATATTTACAATGTTTATGAACTAAATTGAAAAGAGAACGATGGTTAAAAACTAAATTGTTGGGTTTTTGATAAAACTTTTGTAAGATGTTTACTTTGCAATATACCTATTTTTTTGTTTGAATCGGCAAATATTATTAAACGCCATTCCTGCAAGACGCAAGGTATGGACGAAACAAGATACAAATGGTGCCGCATACAGATGGTACACCATAACCACCTAAAAACACCTCTGGAGATAAACCCACCAAAACACATCACCACCTAAAACACAAACTCCTAAAAAAACAAGCACCGTAAACCCATTATTTTGCATTAACAATTAGATTTATTTGAATATTTAGATTGAATACCAAGATAATACACAGAAGCTTTTGAAGCCAGATGAAGTTTTGAGCATTTTGAGAAATGCTAATCCAAAACACAGGGACAAAGAAGGCAATGACACTCCAGAAGATATTGATCCTCAAGAGTTCATGGGTCTCATTATATGCAGTGAATATGATGGAGTTAAATGTTTGGGAACAATAATTTCCTATAGTCCTGAAAAGAATAAGCTCCAAGTATGTTTTCTTTAATTTATGCAAGTAACTCACTCTATCTCATTATAAATGTTTGGGAACTGTTATTGCCTATAGTCCTGTAAAGAATTTCAATGACTATAGCTTATAAAACCAATTGAAATGCCCTAAAAAAACCAATTGAAATATTGACTACTACATATATAGGTTTAGCTAAATTATTCGTTGACAATGATTTGTATGCAGGTTCTATATCGAGCTGATAACAGGTCAGAATATATTGAAAGAATTGAGGCTTTGTATATGATGGCAAAACTGGAAGACATACATGAAGTTCAACAAGCATCTAGTGCAAGGTAAAATAAAATACACATTATTAAAAAAATGTGTTGGAAATTTTTGGTCACTAATAAATTTTTAAATTTTGCTTTTTGTCTTTCTAAAAATTTTCATCAAGTTTTAGTTCCTCAAATATTTTTCGTCGTCAATTTTTGTCTCTATTTTTAAGTAAACTCATTTTTGTTCTTCAAAATTTTGAAAATGTGTAGTCATGTTTAGTACATTATATAAAATTTTTAAGTTGTTAGCGCTGAAAAAAAATTATGTTTTGCTAAAAAAATTCTAAATTTCTATATGAGAGATGGCTATAATATTCTAAGTAGCCATGTAAAAACTTATTAAAAAATGCGTAAGATATGCATGAGTTAATTTAAAAACATGGTCTAAAAAAGACGCGATAGAAAATATCTGGGTGACCAGACTTGCTAAAAATGTTTAGAAGGACCAAAAACAAAATTTGAGATATTTATATGAGGTAAATTTTTATCTATTTCTAAAAAAATCGAATTAGTAGTAGAGAGTAAATTAATTTTGTGTAAATATATGTAGAGTCCTTTCAAAAAAAGTATGTGTAAATATATATTTTTGTTGACAAATGTGTATGTTTAAATATGATTTTAGTTCTTTTAATTATAGTATTTTTCTGTTTTAGTGTAAGTGTTTTTTATGTTTGAACCCACTTGTGTTGATTTAGCGGTGTTGACTTAGGACCTTGAAGTTTATTCCTCTTCAAGGTCTTAAGATCGATTCTCCCTCTTAATAATTTGGGTGGGTTAGTTTAGATTCTTCAAAAAAAAACTATTTTTGTTTAAATTTAGTCTTTACAGATTCAAAACCGGCTGCTTTTAACCCTAGAGTCAACTTATTTGGCCATGAGACATGATTTTATTGGGTGACTTACATTGACAAATATAAAAAAAAACAATATAGTTGGAGGGAATAAAATCATATTTAATTTACAATCACTTGTGTACAATTGTAGAACCAGTTCAACAAATACAATTGACAAGAAAAAAGAAAGGCTGATTTAGCAGAAGAACTAAATTTGGAGGTAAGTAATAAAAAATCCTAGTTGGTTTGGTGTAACACCTCTCGTTTTCATTATTTATTTTGAGTTATATGTGTTATTTGATAGATGTTTGAATATTTAGGCATCAAAATATGTGGTGATGATATTTTGTGGATATTGCTGATGATTAGTGTTGATTTGGTATGACTTGTGTTGTATTTATGCTTAATTCATATTGCTCTTGTTAGGATGTTAATCAATTAGGATTAGGGAGAATAGGCTAATCAATTAGGTGTGCATAAAATTAAGAAAAATCAGAGGTTATTCTATTATAGATAGTAGAATAATCAATTAGGCCAAAAGATAATTGATTGTGTGAAGTAGATAATCGATTATGACTATGTCGTGATTTTTACCCGTCTAGACTTGGTTCCATGCACATTATTAATTGTTTGTGTTATGATGATTAAGTTGATAATGATATTGTTATGTGCATTTGAAGTATCATAGTTCACTCATTTAATATATTTAGTGTGATAACTTACATTCATCGTGTTCCTCTTGTGTCTGCTTGCACATTATTTGTCAGGTAGATGATGAGATGACAAGTGAGGAAGAGAACGAGGTTGAAAATATGGAGTGATCGACATGACACAATTAGAGTAGATAGTCTTTATCGTTTTTGTTTAGTTCGTCAATGTGTTTGCCTACTAGTAAACTCAAAGAAGTTAGAGTCTTTTCTGTTGTAGAGCTATACATGTGTAAGAGCACTCTCTAACATCGTCATACTTAGTGTCTGACATTTGAAAAATTTAAATATGCCTTGAGTCACTTATTCTCCTTCAAATTTAGTCTTTAATACCTATATGCTTTAAATAACTTGTGGTGTTGTGTTTGACTTATAACTCATGTGTGTGGTAATGTGTTGAACTTCAAGTGGTGATGTAATAACTTTTAACAACTTGTTAACTCTGTTTAATTAAGTAGTTGTTTGTTGTGTGATATATATGTCTTAGTCTATTGGTTATGTGAATCAACAAAAAGATGATGATGATAACAAATTTTGATGAGTTGCACAAATTCAAAGCACATGTTTACCGTTTTTCTTAATGATAACTTGAATGTGAATCTTGCATGTTACATAAATTCATTTCATGCATTGTTCCAAGTAACATGTTTCTAATATTGAATCACTTAGAACCAAACCTAAATGTGTGGAAGCTTTCCATTTTTAACTATATGCACAAGATACCGACAATTACTTGTCTTAACTCGGTTGCTTTATGTTTAATCTTGTGATTAGTTTGAAATGTATGAAAGAATAGAAATGATCAAGACATAATTTTTAATTTAAGTACAACTACTATACCAAATATAGCCTACCTTATCCGTACTGAGTATTTGATAATCCCTCTGAACCAAAATGACATAATTTACATCAACTATGTAACTGCCAGATTCGCTAGGCAAGCCTAACTCGCCTAGTAGACATGCCTTGTTTTCCAAATCCAATTCAGAACTGATCTATAAGCAAATTCTGATTTTTTTTCTTGAACATAGAACCCTAAACCTTCACTGTTTAGTTCAATTATGTCCTTTGTTCTAGGAGCACTCATTCAAATTTTATGGTTCTATTCAAGTTGTGGAGAAAAACGAGGCTTACTTGAAGGTCAAGTAATGTGGTGATGTTTAAAATATTAACTTGACAACAAATAGTAGAATGAAATGAAAAAGAACAGAAAACATTGATAAAAAAAAAAAAAATAAAAAAAAAATAAAATAAGTTGTCAAGAATAGTTTATAACTTCCTCAAAAAAAAAAAAAGAAGTTTATAACAAATGTTTCTATCACTAACATGTTTCTTGTAAAAGAGGAGATTTATGATTGTAAATAACATGTTTCTTGTAAATATCAAATGTGCGAATGCTCCTATATACAATGGCCACTTAGAATCAAATGACCCATACAAACAATTTTTTTGTAACTAGACCCCTTTATAACTCTCAAAAGACCTTAGTGATCTATCTTTTAATGCTTTCACGCTGAGATGCTTAAATGAATGCCTAACTTAATTAGGATGTTAGCATAATTTTTGGATGTGAGTTCAAGTCCACATATGTTCTTCAATTTCATTATTTACTTATAAATAAGTGTGTTATATGTGATTCAGTACTAACTATGTTATTGATTTGGAATGTATGAAATGAAGTATGAGCTTTGGATATAGTTCACATTCATGGTCTGCTTCTAGCCTAGTGGTAAACATAAGACTTGACCGTGTCATTCACTATTGAATCATGCATTAGAAATCATCTCTTTAAAAAATGATTGATTCACTAGAAACCTTGTAAATCCATTCTCGCATTCAATCAAATTCTGAAGGGTGAAATTATCTTTTGAGGACAAACAAAGTTCTAAGTTGGGGAGAATTAATAAGTGCCAAACTATTATTTTCCATAGCACTTATTAACTCGTTTTACAAGAAATTCAACACAAAATCGCCCAATTATATATAAATATCGTTTATATCGCAAAATTATGATAGGAAGTTATTACGTCTATTTCCCAAACCTTTTCTTTGTAGGTTTTTGACATGACTACACCAATACGGAACAAAGCAAGGCAAGCACACACTCCAAAAGCAAGCCAGAGCATCACAAAGACATCTGGTGATATTTCTGATTCGCTAGGCGAGCTGAGTGAAGTGAAAGTGAGCCCAAATAAAGAGTTCCAAAAGAATATGCTAAAGGCGGTTTGCTAGGCGAGTTTTGGCTTGTCTAGTGAACTAAGAAAGTTCAAGAAAATATCTGAAAACAATTGGCTTTTCCCTCAAAGGAAGAAAGCTCGATTCACATAGCGAACCTAAAATAGAGAACCTCTATAAATAGAGGTGTAGCTCATTCCAGTGAAGACTAATGACTATAAACCAATCGAAATAGAACGAGAACATAGGGCAGAAGGTGTGAGACACCATTGGAGGTATAGGAAGCTTGGATTCTAGCTTGTTGATGCATATCCAACATCTATCAACCTTCTTTTGTTATCCATTATGTGGGTAACTAATCTCTCTTTTGTGTTAGATTGGATGTAAATAGCCAAGACTCTACATAATACTCTTAATATTGCTGGTTGTACATGATTTGCATTCAATATAAGCTTTTGTTTAAATTTTTTCTTAATGCTTTGCCAACGATGTAGTGTTATACAAAAAATCATTCATAAATAGAGTCAAAACAAGACTTTACATCATATACCGAATTAACTTCCTGAAGAAAAAAAAATCATATGCATAAATAACTTAAAAAAAAGTACAATATATAAAAATAATATATTTTTTCGTTGACTGGAAATATGAATTTTTGACTAGTGTAATTAAAGTTTCAAAAAAATATAATTATTGTCATTTTCACAAAAGAAAAATGAATTGCTTCTTACAAAATAAAATAAAACTAGAATAAGTACATTTTAGGAAATATCATCAAATTTTGACTATCCATTCTAATGTAATTAATGTTTTAGAAAAATCTAATTAGTATATAAAATTTGATGCATCAATATTTATCGGATGAACTCTAATCTTTATAGTTAGCCCCACTACTAGAATCAAAGTTTGTGCCTCCTGCCGTGAAGGTTAACTTTCTTACTCATTTTATTTTTTTGAAGGGGGTTTTCTTACTTTTATTGGGTCTTTTTTAATTGCATTATGATTTTTTTTTGTTGCAATTGCATTATGATGATAACAGATATTCGTATTTGAGAAAATACATGTTTTTTATTAGATTTTTCATGGTTGAATGTCGAAACCTATGAGGCATTTGGGTTAGTTTGAATTTGATTGGCCTAAACCATTGAAGTTTTTATTTTTGAGCCAACAGTAATTCGTGTATGAAGCAAACACTGCTTACAAGATCATGCTATAAAGTTGAAATATTCCTAATCACATTTGAACAAAAAAGAGATTGGTTTCATTAACTAATGCATGATTTCAAAATGGATACTTTTTTTCCACTCTATTAAGGGTATCCACTTGACTTATTGTTTCATATTTGTTAGATTTGTGTAGAATGGAGAGCACAAGATTAGGCCAATGGTTAAAGTTAAACCTTCTGGTGATTGTATTGGCATTGGTATTGCTCAAGGCAGAAGCTGATTTTGTACCAACCACTATTGTCCAAAATGCTGTAGCAAAAGGAGCCGGTTAGGAGTTTTTTTTCCTTCTTCTACGTGTCTATTGTAGTTACTTTTGTATATATTTAGTTTGAATGAGAGAATATGTTGAGATAATATAATTTTAAAGGGTAATTTAATTTTTTTAAAAAAATATTGTTTAGATGATAAATTTGAAGAATTTTTAAAATGGATAAATTTCATAATGAAGTATTTCGTGAAATTTGAATTTAGAAAATTTCAAATACCATCTAAAAACTAATAATTTGATTTTTTTTATATCATTTAAATCTTAAATTAGTCTTTATATATAATTTGTTCTAATTTCGCAATTTGGTCTCTATATTTCCCAACTTCGCAAACCGGATCCTATATTTTAAAATATAAAATAAATTGGTCCCTATAATTTTTTTCAAAATTTGTAAATCAACTCTTGAAATCTTAAAAAAAAAAAAACTAAATTGATCCCAATGACTTAGAAGTTACAAGTAGGTATATATTTTTTCATAATTCGAAATTGTTTCCTCAACTTTTGAAATTTCGAAAAAATATTCAAACTAAGTTTAAAAGATTTTTTTTACCTCAACCAAACATAACAATTTAGAAACTAAAAGAATTCAGTTATGTCATGCAAACATACTCTTAGTAATTGTGCTATTCATATCATGTCTAGTAAGCATTAAAAAACATATCATGTGTAATATATATAATTCTTTTAGGGGATCATGTGTAATATATTTTTTATTGATGTTTACGATAATTAATAAATTGAAATTTTAAATATTTGCAATTTGTTTGGATGGTAGTCCACCAGCTTACAATTTTGATAAGGGATATGGAACAGGAATTAACAGTTGGTTAGTACATATGGAGGTTTGTTCTTTTCTACAAATTGCAATCAACAATATTTTTGTTACTTTTTTTTCTTTTGTCAAAACATGCAAGAGTCTATTTTATTGATGATGAACTTAAATTTCAATTTTTGTTTATGTTAGGGAGGGGGATGGTGCCACAATGTCACTAATTGCCTTGCTCGTATGACGACTCGTTTAGGTTCATCTAAGCAAATGGATAATACACTTGCATTTTCAGGGATTTTAAATGACAAGAAACAGTTTAATCCAGGTATTTTGTACTAGACAATGGATCTTGTTTCTACTCATGAAATCCCAAATTTGTTCTAAAAATGTTGTGAATTGTAGATTTTTACAATTGGAACAGAATCAAGATTAGATATTGTGATGGTTCATCTTTTACTGGTGATGTGGAAGCAGTCGATCCAGTAAGTTTTAAGAAATCTAAACCCTAAACCCTAAACTTTTTCAAAATCTAAATTTCTAAGAAAATATTAACATTTAGTATAAAGTTTTAAATTTTAATAATATGATGTGTGAATCAGGTAACTAAGTTGCATTTTAGAGGAGCAAGAATTTTTGAAGCTGTCATGGAGGAATTGTTAGCAAAAGGAATGAAAAATGCTCAAAATGTATGACAAAATTTATGATTTTCCACTCTTTTTCATCCTCTTTATTGTTTTCGTATTCACTCATCAGAACTTGCAACTACAGGCTATTCTCTCAGGATGTTCAGCTGGAGGATTGACCTCATTACTGCATTGCGATCGCTTTCGAGCTCTTTTACCGAAAGGAGCTAACGTGAAATGCATCTCAGATGCTGGTTACTTTATCAATGCGTAAGCATCACCTCTTTTGTGTGAATACAAATCAAACTTTCTGAGGTTTACAACACGCACACAGCTCTCACTAACCACCTGCATTAGACCCTGGTGGTAACGCGTAATAGAAATACCTAAAATATTCTTCTTAGTTAACATTTATCTTAAGTTTTGAAGTTCCTTATATCATTTTATATGATTCATTATGTTACATTATGTTACTGTTAACAGAAAAGATATATCTGGAGCACCGCATTTTGAAGAGTACTTCAAGCAAATTGTTACCTTACATGTAACTTTGATCATTTGTCACATTAGATAAAACTAGCATATTTCATTCTAAATTTTCATTTGAATGATACTTTCTGAAGCTTTATTTTTAATCTGATTTTTTCCCTCCTTTTAGGGTTCTATAAAAAATTTGCCTAGATCATGCACTTCAAGACTCAAACCAGAGCTGGTTAGTTTGTAAAATATATTTCAATTTTCCTACCTTTGTAATTGCTTCTTTGGTATTATTACTAATACTTCTAAATTGTTACTATCTTGCAGTGCTTTTTCCCTCAAAATTTTGTATCACAAATCACTACACCAATCTTCTTTGTAAATTCGCCAATCGACTCATATCAGGTTAGATTATTTTGTTGCTCAACATAAATAAGTTTGTTTGGGGATTTGGATTAGGTGCAGTTTGAGCATGAATTTAACTTAAAAAATCTAAATTTCACTACTATTGAATAAATTTCATAAAATACAATCAAATTTAACAAACTAAATTGGAAATCCAATACAATCACAAATCGAACCAATTCTTAAGCGATAAATCGCTAACAACAAGAATAAAGAAGAATTTGATCTATGATTAATTTACAAACAAGTTAATTGCAATATTGTTATGTGATTGATTACTACTTGTAAACAATGTTTAATTGATGAAAAATCAGGTTTTAATAAATTCAATCACATCACCTCTAAAAAAAATAAAATTCAATCACATCAAGATTATTGCATTTAAACATGTTCATAATCAACAAAGGTCAAATTAATTTTGCAAGAATTAAAAGAGAGAAAGGAAAAGAAAACACAAGATTTATTGTAGTTCCCCCAATCGTCCTCGCTATAAGGTATGTCTACTCTTGGCGAATAAATTCATAGTTTTCTACTATGATTGTTGAATGCAGAAAGTACTAGAATGTTTTTGTTACAAGTAATTCTTTCAATTATTGCAACCTTTGCAACCAAAGATGCTAAGACCTATATCTACTCTAACAAGATTACCTTAAACATGAGCCAATTTGAATTCCTCGTATCCAAAGCTTTAAGCCTTCAATTCTTCAACCTTATACAATCCTTGAACTATCTTCAACAAGATCTCTTCACTGACATGAGCTTCATGGAATTCTTTCGATGTTGAATTGCAAGAAAAATCCCCCAAGATGTTAGAGGAGAAAAGAAACCCTTCTTCTATACTTTGGAATCTTGAGCACCTAAAATTCCTTGAGAAAATCAAACCTAAGAGTATTCCCCTAAACTATGACGCAATCTCACAAAACTTTGATGAAAGTGTTTACCCAAAGATTTTGAGGGAAAGAGAGAGTAGTGAAACTTGTAATGAATGACTTTTTTGTTGGAAATAATGAGAGAAATTTATATTTATAGGTGGAGGGTTTTAGAACAATTGAAAGCTGATTCTAGTGAAAAAAACACTGTCTTAATCAATTCAGAGAATGTGTGAATCGATTCAGATGACTAAAAATGCATTATGGGTTCGTTTGAAGAATGATTTGATTTAGGATGAAGTTTGAATCGATTCAAAGTGTCTTGTACATGATTTGAATCGATTCAAAAGTGTCTCAAACCTTTATCTTTACACTGAATTGTGAAAATGATTTTGGAATAGTTTAAAAACACATTGACCCCAGACGTTGTAAAGTATGATTTTCACCTAAAAGTAGGTTCAAAAACTTGTATTGAAGAAAGATTTTATATCATGTAAAATATGCATGTGTAAGTGATAATGCATCATTGGGTAGAGGCACACAATATAATTATAAAACTATCCTAACAAAGAAATCAATCAAAACCTATGCTAAGATAGAGACAATTGAACTACATAAAATACCAAACTTAAAATCCTGACCACCCGATGTTGATCTGACGGCCAAGATTTGTGTGACTGCACAAAATACATATCCTTTATTTGGATAGTGATGCAGGCAAGTTTGGATCGCCGTAGCACTCTTTCCAATATCGGTGAACTAATAAGTAACAGACATTGTTTTTCCAAGCTGAGTTTAGAAGATTTGGAAATGTGATTCAGATAAAAAAAGAATGTAAACAATCAAATGGTATTTCTTAATTCACTATGAAACTTATTTTCCTCACACCATAATAATTGTATTAGTGGTAAATGTTTCTTGATAACTCATTCCAAAATGAACATGACATTTGATGTTTTTGATATTAGCTCTTAATAGCATGAGATGAGATATCCAACAAAGCTTTTCCTTGATCCTCAAGATATTTCTTTGATTCAGATTAAGAATATTTTGGCGCCAGATGCCGATGATTGGAAGAGTTGCAAGCTAGATATAACTAAATGCACTCCTGCTCAACTAAAACAAGTGCAAGGTGAATATTTTGTTAATATTTTTATTTTGACTTAATTCTTTCTTGTAAGCTCACCAATCCATGACTTTCATCTTCTTGTTAGTCACCCACCCTTAATAAAATTAACATTTTATCAAACTTCACTTTTACCATCACTTGATTTTCAGGATTTAGGACAGAATTCCTTAGGGACTTGACTCCTATAGGAAATTCTTCATCCATAGGAATGTTCATAGACTCTTGCTATCTCCACTGCCAAACCGAATTACAGGAATTATGGTTGTTTAATGGCTCTCCATTGTTGGCCAAAACAGTAAGACGCTGACTATTTTAACCCCCCTTCTCTTTCATCCATAAAATACAGCATATCGCATGTTTCCGATCAATATCTTTTGTGGTTGCTTCAGAGACGTTGGATTCAGGCTGACATAGTATCGTATCCCGATCCAACAACTCTGCAGTCACAACAATGAATCTAAACTAAAAAGTATTTTATGCGGCTTTTGGTTTAGTTCATATCCAATGTAGCTGAATAACTGGCTTGTTTGAATTGCATAACATCTTGCAGACCATTGCAAAAGCTGTAGCAGACTGGTTTTATGACAGAAGGTCTTTCCATCAGATAGATTGTCCTTACCCTTGCAATCCAACATGTCACAACCACGTTAATCAAGATCCAGAATTATAGATTCGTTTCATAAGAATCAAATCATATACATAATAAATATATACTTCATCATTGTTACTAAACCACATTTCTTGGTTTTAACTAGTGATTGAATGAGAAAGATACATGATTGTTACAAAATTTTCAAGCTATCAATAAAATGAAATTCCTCAACTGCAATTAAATTGTATACTGGGCACCCTCTACCATTAACCGATTAATGCATGAGTTACGATATTCTTAATAAAAATTTATAGTAAAGTCCCTATAGAAAACAAAGAAAAACATCTCCAATGTCATTTTACTATTATACTTCCTTCCAATTCAACAACGGAATGGAAATTTATAATGTTTCATCATCAATTATTCAAACATAGCATTACAATTCAATAGAAAGAAAGAAATAACTCGTTCCTAGTAACTGACCTGCCAACCTACACTCAACATGTATGCGGGAGGTGGCGTCGCGATGGCTAACCGAGATGCTGTCTGGTATGTACCAGTTGACTGCAAACATCATAGCAAATGCATGGTCAACTCAACGGAGAACAACTGGAAAGGGTATGGGATCATGAACCTATTCAAAATTCAATGGAAAGCCGTCTTTTTTGCATTCGTCGTCACAAGCTTGAGCACTTAGAGCAGAGTAAAATAATCAAATTGGTACCAAACAAGAAAGTACTTTAACTATTTTTTAAGAAATTTTACATAATAAATATCTATCATTTTTCAAACTAGTAGACTAGAATGGTAAACACCTTAAATTGAAGATGACTCACTAGAATGGTCCTCTAGCTAGGATTCTGCTAGCTCTACCTATATAAGGAAACGCCTCCTCGTGGAATGCATGGAGATACCGTAAAACAATTTTTTCATACTCATCGAAGATACATACACTTTCAACCAAAAACAAAATAAAAAGATGGTAGAAAAATCAGAGAAGAATAAATATAAAAAAAAGGCAAAAACATTGAGGAAAGAATCTCATGGGTGCATTTCCATTAAGAATAATTTTGGTGTTAAAAAAAGTGAGAATAATTTACAATATTAGTATATTGTAAAATATATTTTAAAGTCCAAAGTTATACGAAATTATTATTTTTTTTAAAAGGAAGTTATACCAAATTATCATTAATTCGACTTAATATATTGAAATTTAAATTAGGGTTATTTATGATTTTGAGCCTTAACATTGTAAATTATTTGATTTTGGTCTTCCAACAACTCAGTCACATAGGAGACACTAACGCGGTAGAGAATCTTGCCACGTGAAATTTTTTATGACATAATTTCTTTTTAATCATCAACTAAGGGATTGAAATGAAAAAATATAATAAAATTAAGGGCTGAAATCAAGAACAAAAACACGGGTTGACATCATAAAAGAAAAAAACACACTTTTTTTATGCTATGGATCACCGACTAGGATATTTTTGAATGCTCTTATTGCCTTTGGAGCATTGGTCAATATGTTTTTATTGTTTTTAACGTCTTTCGTTACGATTGATGTGCTCTAAATACTTCGGCTATCTACGTTGTAATCCATATCCCTTTTATTGGTTACTATATATGTATCCTATATGTTCAGGTTTATTAATCCTACATAAGAGTCTCTGATATTGGTTATGATTATTCTTTGTTGGCCACTCATATTATCCTAACCATTACTTTATGATCTTTTGGAGGATAATATGTTGGTAAATAAGGACCTTCATGTCTATAGTCTTGAGGCAACAATATGAGTGGTTCGATTATAATAGGGGTTGAGAGAGTTTTTTTAGCAATTCAAAATGTTGGCTTGATTAATCTATTCTTTGTCCTTTCATGTATTTGTTTGAGTATGTGTTAGCTAATAGTCCAATAACAAAATAAATAAAGTGATATTGAGTTCAAATTTAGATTATCAAATATAGCAATGTTCAAACTTTTGAGTGAGAGCTTTGTCACCTATTCGATGAATCTATGGATTAGTCTTTAAAATTACTTGTAGATAAAATTTTTATACAACAGGAAGAAACTGCTTTAATCTTAAACCATAATCTTGCATCCTAACTTCTCCAAATATTACAAAAATAATATTTAAACTTTCAAAAAAAATTCTATTGTTAAATTATATTAAAACTCCAAACACTTCACACACAAAAATTAGAGACATTTAATTTATCTATTGAAGGAAAAAACATATATACTATATTTACTTAACTTTGAAAATAAAGGATTTAATCTGTTGTCAGTAACCATGAAGACAAAAATCGTACATAATCACAACTAGAAACACCATAAGTGTAGATATAACAAACAAGTGTTCTAAGGAACATAAATAAATGATAACAAGTTGAAACTTTGGTACTAATAATATAGTCCAGTTCATCAAGCGTTTAGTGACCGACTTAGAGACCTAAATATTTCGGTCACCCCAGTCACCGAATTAGAAACTGAAATGTTGACCATCATAACCAAAATATAATACGTCTCTAAAGCCGTCGCTGATAACTTTAGCGTCTGATTTGGAGACTGCAATATCAGTCGCTGATGCTTTTTGGAAAAAGCAAAATATAATATTTTTTAGGTAAATATGAAAATAAAATAAAAAGGCGCTTCAGGTCAGATTTGAAAGTGGCTTGTTAGTTTGATTAGTACTCGAATGCGTCATGTGTTGGTCGATTTGGTCCATAAAAATTTAGATTTGATGATTGTTTGATACGTTTCTTGCACCGTTTCAGAGCTTCATTTCGAACCACTTCGACCACCCTCTCACTCTCTATTTTACAACTGAACAGACATAACCCAAAGTTAAATAATATCACCAACTCAGGTAAAAACACTTCACCATCTCTACCCTAGTAATTCAGTATTCAATTATCAATTGATTCATGTATTGTGTGTGTTTGCTTGTTCTGTTCATCACTTTGATTCATTCACACCTCTTCCAAATTCTTTTATTGAATTTATCAAATTTGCAAGGCTACATTTTTTATCCAGTTTGGACTCCGTCTACGATTTCACATGATCGGAAATTCCTTTGATTACTTTATTAATTTATTAATTTGTGTTTGGCAATTTCAGGGGTAACTGAAGTACAAACATTTGCGAGACTTTCGTTCTTCGTCGTCTATCGCAAACCAGACAGTAAGGAACTTGTTTTGTGGTTCTTCTTGAAGTTCTAATTTATATAATCAATTTCTTTTGTACAAGCAATCCAATAAAACTAAATGACTCACTATGTGGAGAATGTTGAACTTATTTGATCTTGATGGAATGCATGCCAATAAAAGAGGAATAAATTGAATTAGAAGTAGCTAAAGAATTAAAAACTATATGACTGCGATTTATAGACTTTCACATTTGACTTTAACTTATGAAACTCATTCAAGAAAACAATTTTCTTAAATGAAAGAGAAAATTAAAAGCTAAATAATTGTTGATTTTGGCTTAATTTAATTACATATTTCTTGTGTTGGATATTTTTGTAACTGATATAGTTTTGCCTTCGTTGGAATGGTTTTTGTCTGCTGTTTTCTAGAGTAGATTTCTGGTTTTCTGCTGCATGTGTTCCCCCACTTCTGTACACTACTACACATATGAACTTTTGCAACATCTTATATGTGACATTTTTTAAAAAGTGTTACATGCACCTCTTTTTAATGCGTGCTTCCACACTTTATTAGCCCAGTTTATTATTTTCCTTCTCTCATTTATTATTCTCGTTCTCTGTAAATAATGTTACACACACGTCATTCGTTTTTCTCTCGCCATTTTTGTTCCTTCCGTTCATCATTCACGTTCATCGCTCAATTCTTCACCTCCTTCATCACTTATTTTTCACTGTGTTCATCATCATTATCACTGGGTTATTCACCTCCTTCATCACTTGATTTTTCAATGAGTTGATGGCCACTTCTTTGGTTGAAGTATTTTATCAAACGTAAAACAAGCAACGTACCATGAGGCACAAAAACATCAAAATCAAAACTAAACAAAAACCAATACAATACAAATAACCACTTCATCCAAAAACAAGAGTGTTCATGAATGATCATTGCTATTTTGCTGAAAGGATTCAATACAACTAACAAATTCATGAAACACAGAAAAACACGCATTCATTCAAACTAGATATTGGAAACGAAAGCAAAAGAAAAAGAGATAAGCGCGAAGCCTCACCTCACCAGTGACTAGTGAGAAAACGAAATTTGCAGTGAGAGAGAAAACGGAAGACCTGAGGTATTGCGAATCCATTAGAGGAGCTGCAATCGCAATTGTGAATGGTGAATCAAATCGTTTTGAGGATTTGGTCAAACCATTGTGATTACCGATTTTGGTTTTCACAATAAGAGATTTGAGTACTTGAATCAATTTGAGATGGATTGAAGATTGTCAATTTGTTGATGTGTTATGAGGGAGAGAAGAACCCTTACTTTCTCGTGAATGTTCTCTGTGAGATGTAAATTAATGTGTGAAGAGTGAGAAAAGAATAACAAAATATTAACATTGTCTCGAAAAATAACGTTCAGTAACTGCCTCACCGCCTTTTTTAAAATATTGTTTTTGCCTCCCAGTATTGCAAACACTGTTACCAACTTTTTGCTGGTAACACTTTTTAAAAAATGTTTCAAATTTCAAAAATTGTTAAATAGTAACACTTTTTTTGTTTGTTACTAAATATCATACATGCAGTAGTGATGTATACTCCTTGGATTTGATTTCATAGATTTTCATGCTTCTATAATCACTGCCTTTGAATGTTTCAAGAACTTGTTACTATCAGTTTCTTTGTTTGGTGTTTTCTTTGTAATATTAATTGATGCTTGATGTAAAACTATTTGGACAATAGTTCACAACAAAAAGGACTCAAAAGAGGTTGCCATCATTGGTATCAAATATACACGTGGCTGGCTATACTCAGGCAAGGTTTTTCTTTCAATGCATTCATTCACAAGTTAGTAAGAGTTGCTTTTTACCATTAGAATATGCCTGGAAATGCAACAATTGTGCTATGTGTTAATTTTCTATATAAATGGACAGATATTGATTAGTGTTCCATATCACAAAATGTCTTCTCAATCAGATCTCTTCTAGTCTCTCATGGTTATAATTCATTTCAGAACTGTACAATATAACTTGGATATGTTCGATCAAAATGTTTCCACGCCTCCCCATCAGATGGATGAATTAAGACACCTTTCTTTGGAACATTTTCAGCATCCCATCTCATATTACTAGTTGTTGCTGAAGAAGCATACAATCTTTGCAACCTTGGCGCAATAGGAAAATACCACATTCGTTTCCTAGACACCTCCTTTACCTTATTACGACCACTTTTCTTCAACGTATATCGCTCTTCTTTACAAAATCTACAGATTTTCTCATTGATATCATGATTGTAAAACAACATGCATCCATTCACACAACAATCAATTTTTTCGTAATTCAAACCTAGTCTTTCAACCATCTTCTTTGTTCTATAATAATTTGGTGGCATACGATTATCAGGGGGCCAGGTTTCTCTACAAAAGTTTACAATTTTATTATAAGCTTGTTGACATAAATTATGCTCAGCTTTAACTGTAAGCAATTGTAGTGAAGCAGACAACTCTGAGTGACTACTGCACCCCTCAAACAAAGGTTATTGTGATGCAGCCAAAAGATTATAGAAAGCTTGAGTCTTTTCATTGGGTGTCTCATCCATACTTTGTTCATCATTGGGGGAAAAACTTGGACCTGCCACATCCATTACCATCTGCTCATGTGATCTTAAGTTTTCTCTGCAGCCATTTTGCCCAAAAACTGATGGTGGAGGTTGTGTTAAAGGAACCGATACAGGTCTTTCTTCCCTATGGGTGTCCAATAAAAATAATTTGTGCTAAACCCAATATTATATTAGTGATCTCTCACTTCATCTGGAATTTTGTTGTTTAGAGAATCACAGATCAAGCACGGACATCTAATTGTTCCTTCATTCTTAAATTGATCTAATTGACAAGCATGCAAAATAAAAAATTTCCACACCCTCTTAAAAGTTATTTTTTAGTCCCACTCCATCAGTAGAACCCTATTATACATCCATTCTCTATGTGCAGACACATCCACTGCCTAAACACTTACACTACATAAGATAATTAATTAATGATAAAGCTTTCAATATAAAACATTGTATGAGAAAATAAAACGCATGTATCATCAAATAAATTCTAGTAGAACCACACAAAAGACAACACCAAACTAGAGTGAACATAAACTTAAAAACCACAACCTCCCAGCAAGTACATGAACTAAATATGTATAGATAAGAAAGTTATCAACACATGCCTACAGGAAAACCAAGCCAGTCCACCAAATATTTGTTTATCATCATCATCCTCCTCTTTCTTTTTTATCTCATCTTTCTTTGTCTAAAGGTATGAGTATTGTGATGCTTATTTTGGGCTTAGCAATAGGAACTCTACTGTTGTGTAGCAGTGGTATACTGGGAGGTGAGGTTTAGCTGGGAAAGGGGAGTTGTTTCCTGCCATGGGAAAGTAAATTTAAACCATTAGATCAAATGAGGAACACATTTTAATCCTACTCTCTCAACACTAGATTTTTCTACACCATCTTCTACCATCACTTCTCTCTCCTCCATACCCCTCACTCACCCACCACACCAGATCATACATCAGAGAACATGAACCATCAACACTAGCATCTCACCCACCATGAAACTACAATCCATTTTCATCTTCATCATGTTGCTCTTAAAAAAAAAACCCAGAAAATTTAAATTAAACACTCAAATAAATTCTTCACGTGTTGCAATTAAGAAACAAGCTTTTTATGGAACCAATTAATAAAAACAATCTTCATGAGTTGCAATCTTTATGAGGTTCCATTGAGATGGGTATCGAAAATTCCTTATGCTTGTAACTTAACCCATTTGAACTCAATAATATTCTAGCTTTTTTATTCTCAGACTTAGCTACCGGTGATTCTCAAGGCTTTCCTCTTTCTCCTTCTCAATTTCAAATCTCGACATTCTCTGTTAATTAAAAAAACTTAGATCTAAAACTTCTAGTTCTCTACATTGTGGTTCATGTTCTCTAATAATTGCTAGTTTAAAAACTCAGATCTAAAATCTCTTGAAAGCACAAATTTGTTGGTTTTTTTTTTTAAGAAATAAAAAAAATATGTTGATGATGAGTTTGGTGGTTTTTTAACCGTATCCAAAACTGCCATCATCGCACAACAAGAGTGAGAAAACTGGATGAGACAAGTGTGAGCCACAATGGAGAAGATAGT
>Ga0228710_1002757_pt1 | contig 27885 bp, 19 predicted proteins | sample MedpolnodulmetaG_FD_177995 | JGI IMG/M metagenome (GOLD analysis project Ga0228710, IMG submission 177995) | Root nodule microbial communities from Medicago polymorpha collected in Santa Monica, California, United States - pink nodules | ecosystem: Host-associated > Plants > Roots > Nodule... | reverse complement strand
TGGAGGAATCCACAGTATAATGCCATCAGATTCTTCATCACAATTGTCATTGGTCTTATGTTTGGACTTATTTATTGGAAAAAAGGAGATAAGATGTAAGTAATTTGATAGTATAATACTTCACCGGACCTTTTAACTTTACACTGTTTCAAGGTCCAATAAACAATGACATGTCTCCATACCAGTGGCCCTTAGCTTCTTAATCACAGCAATTTCCCCATGATATCATTAGAAATAGGACTTTGGTGCATCGCACTCCACCTACAGGAGTCTTTCTTGTAAGGGTGATACCAAGATGCATTTTATTACATTGCCCCTTTTCATACTTGAGCAAATGATCGTATCCACTTAGGCTCTCTACCCTTTTTGTCAAGACCCCAGCAGGGCAGTGGTCATCATTTTGCAGGGATAAAAATATATCTCCATAAATTTCAATTGCATATACGAAAGTTTGCCAGGTCCCCCTCATATTCCCTTTCCAAAGGTTATTCTTCTAAGGCTTATTATTGTCAAAGGCCGAAGATTCTTCTCTTGTCACTCTCCACTCTCTAGTCATACACCGCAAGCCGTTAACTTGTCTGGCATGCTCATACTAAGAAAACAATAATTAATCCTTAGCTAGAAAACAAGGAAACAATGCACATCATACTTGTTGTTTGATGTCTTTTCCTAATGATATCTCTAATCCACCAAAGAAAAATTGTGAATAAAGTGCAGGATAGTAATATTTCTTTAAATCACTAGCACCAATAAGAACTATTGCTTTCCTTATCTGAGAACAGGTGTAATCAACAATTTATTTTTCCAAATGTAGATGATAAAGTTATAAAAAATACATAGTTTCATAGCAATACAAAGGTAATTTACATATGATTCATCGCATATAAAAGGAGAAATTGAAACACACACCTCTAGTTTTTAATTGAACACTAACCTCTCTTATTTTTTTCTCCAAGTGACACACATCCCTTAGAGTATAATGTTGTTTGTTCTGAGTTAATAAACCTCAGATGCAGCGTTACATTAGCCACACCTAACTGATCTACAACTCGTTGCCTTGTGGCATCAGTGTCTTCCGTAGATGATGCATTGATGATGTATCTGCTGAAGTCTTTACAACAACAAAGCTGAATAAACCTGGTATTCTCATTCTCCTAATTAAATTGGTATTCTCGTTAAAAATCTTTGTTACCAATTTTCCAATTATTTCTGCTTCTCCTCAAACAAACATCACTTTGGCTTCCCTAAATTCCAATACCTAACAGGTTATTACCACAACAATAAAAATAACCAATACATGAGGGAAAAAAAATAAAAGAAGGAATGTATAAATTGTGAGTATTTTAATTTGGGTATAATATAGATTAACTATTATAAGAAATTTATTTATATTGACTAAAAGAAAGACAATTAGAGAACCATAAGAAAGGCGCAAATTTTTTTAATTGCGAGGGTGAATGGGAAGTTTGAGTTTGATTTTTTTTTTGGACAAATATTGAAGAGTTTGAGTTAGCATCAAGAGCAACAACAAAGATACCACAACACTACATCTTCATCCAAAACCTAAAGAATGTGTTTGGATAAATGAAATTTCTGAAGTAATGTAATTTTAGTGTTTAATTCAAATTCTTATTTGTAAGTTCTTATTTTCAAAATGAGTATATTTTGTGAAATATTTTGTCAGGAATTTAAAATTCTATCATTACTATAAGATTGTACATGGATTGGTTTTTTTTTTTTTGGTAGTGTACATGGATTGGGTTTTGCCAAAACGGAATCAGGACCAAGTAGTAAACCCCAGGTTGGATTTGGGAAATAACCAACATACAATTAAAAAGTTCATCCAATTGCTACCTACTGCAAAAGTTCAAAACCAACAATGGCTACCTACTGCAGAAATTCACCCAATTCCCAATTACCAACCATTAACCAATGATCTTTTGTGAGTGTCTTGCTAATTTGGATTCAATATCTCGTTACTGAAGGTTGATTGGCAACGACACGAGCTAATACAAAGAATGGGGAGGGGCGTAAAAACGTTTTCCCAACAAACTGTTGTACACAATGAATGCTAAAATGAAGCTTGACAAAAGGTTGATGCCTTCATCATTGAGATGCTAGAGTAGTACTAGGAGTCTCCTGCTTGGTATCAACAGGGCACCCTCCCTTAGCAACTGTGGCAGCAATTCTATTTGGTGGCCAATAGCGGAATACTGATCTACCTATGATATTCTTGGCTGGCAGGGGACCCCTAAGAAAATTGCATTTAACATTGTAAGGAAATAACTCATAAGATGTAAGAATAGTGTACATAATGCATATAATTCAAACAAATTTTACCAGACATGGGAGTCGTAGCTGTTATTGCGGTTGTCTCCCATCACAAAAACGGATTTCTCAGGAACACGCTGCAAAAGCAAATAATATTATTAAACTAAATAAAAATTCAACTAGTTCTGAACTTTTGTGCAATGACAGAAATGATCTGAGCTCAATGATCACGCCTTAAACACAATCAAGCACAAGACAACACAATAGGACGACCAACCCTCATAGGCTTGGCCCAAATTATCTTCATAACCTTTGTTTAGGGCTCATCCACCACAGCGTATATATTAAATTCGATTATGCTTTCTTCATTCTCTCAAAGAATGACATGCGTAATTATTCTAAAAATTGTTTTGCACATTAATTACGCATAGGACTAATAAAGAAAATAAGAGGAAAACTGAGTACAATATAAAAGGGTAGAACTTACTGTGGGTTTCATCTCATACTTTGGTTGTTCATTGATAAACTTCTCATCCCTCTCAACCCCATTAACTATTAGATGCCCATTACGGACCTGCAAATAATTCAATTGCTCACATTTGATACACCAAGGCACTGAATCAAACACAACAAGAATCTGACTCAAGTTTTTTTTGAAGAAACTAAACTAGTCCACCCAAATTAGCGCCAGGGAGAATCAAACGTGAGACCTTGAGGATAAGCACACTCCAAGGTCTCAAGCCAACACCACCAGATCCACCCAAGTGGGTTAGAATCTGACTGAAGTTACAATTGAATATTGATGAAATATACTACATTCATGCAAATTTCAAACTTCCAAGTGCAGGTAACAGACAGTGAGCATAAGTCAGTTAACCAAACCTTAATTGTTAAAACAGATTAACCTTCCACTAAAAACTTTAATCAAGCAAGAGGAAAAATAAGTCATCAATAAGCAAAAGATAATGACAAGACCTTGAATGACGTTAGCTCAACAAGGAATTGAACAAAAAGCTAAGCATGAATGTTTATCTCCAAATATCATACCTCTACGACATCACCTTCCTTTGCAACAACACGTTTTATGAAAACATCATCATCAGTGTACCCAACTTCTTGAAGGACTGGAGGGCTTTTAAATATCACGATATCATTTGCACACGGCTTTCTAAAATAATATGAAACCTGAAAACATGAGGATTTATCATTACTAAGAGATGCATCATAAGTTCATAACAGAAAGTCTAGTTGACATTTGATGTCAAATCTATTAAAGGGGTATAGCCATAAATCCACATGATTCTATCCAGTGAGTATTTGAGTTTTGAGACTTGCAATAACAATTCTCAAGACAACAAATAGCTACAGCTATGAGACTGTTATCAGTAAATAACTAAGCCAGCAATTAATATGCTTCAACAACATGAACTAAGAATTAACCGATTAGTATGTATGAAAATCAATATTGTATCAAATTAGTGCACTATGAAATACAATGAACAAAAATCTATGATGCACAGCAAACTTGAAACATAATATATGTTTTGAATCTGAATCAACATTCAAATCACCAATACTCGCACGAACATCATAATCTAACCATTCCATGTAAACTTATGTCAATCAATTCAAAATTAGTGTTTGGAAAATGAAAACAACAACTCAGCCCCCCTGTTCTCTATCCCTGTGAATGTTACAGAAAAGACACTGAATAAAGAAGTATACCCATCTTCCAACAAATAGGTGAAGTTTTTCAAATGGAGAAGCATCTACAATCTACAAAGAGATGCACCATTATAGAGAGTCTATCTAATTGGATGCTGATGTCAAAACCTATAACAATAGCATGGCCATATATATATTTACTTGAACTTCTATGAATCACTGACACAAAACACGTTGATACTGTAAATAATATGAGAAAACGAAATATTTGAATGTCTTCAATCTGAAGTGTCGGCACTGTATAACTACCATTACTGTTTATATTTTTCATTTTCAATCTGAAAATGAAATATTTGAATGTAACTACATGGGTTGGTAATTGGACCAAACATGTCATCAATCTAAAATGTCTGTGCTACATAGCTATTTGTATTTTGGAATATTATTAAATACAACATGAAGGGAACGCAAAGCTAGTTTTTTTTACTTTCAAAAGTGCAAAGCTATTTCATTGAAACCCTCTTGTATTGAAATGAAAAAGCATATATATGAAGAAAAAGAGTACCTTTTCAGCAACAATTCGATCTCCAACATCATAAGTAGGATACATTGACAAGGAAGGAATGAAACGAGGCTCAGCAATGAAAATACGAAAAGCAAGCGATACAGCAAGAGCAGCAAACACCGTTTTGGCATCATCAGAAGTGAAATTCAACCAATCAGGAAAAGGTCCGGACGACCCATTTTTCTTATCCACCTCCCGGTCACCACCACTATCTCCACCACCGTCGCCGCCACCTCCGCCGGAGTCTTTCAAAGCTTTACTACATGGAATTCTACGGCGAAGAGTGGAAGAGGTTTTGTAGAGATGGGGAAAGTTGGGGTGAGAGCGTGGTGGTGAAGAGAGTGTTCTTGAATTGAAATGGAATTTGGGGAATTTGATTGGATTGAAGAGATGAGTATGGTTGGAGTTAGGGGTTTGAAGTGAAGGTGGTGATGGGAAGATAGAGAATGATGATGGCATATCTAAGAACAGTGTGTTAAGTGTTTGAGTTGAAGTGAAATGAAACTACTTTTCAGATATTGTAAAATCTTTTCTTGTGTTGTGTTTGGTTCTCGTTTATATATATATATGTACGGCTAAGATGGGTTTTTGTCTTTTCCCTTTCTTCTTCGTCAAGTTTGTTTTTTCACATTTATTTTTTGGAAAATTATTTTTTTAACATCAACAATAAAATTATTCCACCTATAAAATTGAACTTTGGATTCTAAAGATTTGTTTTTAGTTGAAGCTGATTAAGCATTTCAAATTAATGATTTCATTATGTTATTTGTCATATAACTAAACTTCAATTTAATAATATTATGGTTAAACTCTCATTCAAGCAGTTAAGACCATATTAGGTGGTAAAACTCTTCCTCAACGATTAATGTGATAATAATATTTTCTTTTTATATAAAAGATGTGATAGAAAAATTCACTCTAACCGGTTGGTAAGGCCAAACACAACCAATCATACCGACATTGTTATTATATCTAATGTACAATAATTATTAATCAAATTTATAAAAAAAAGTTTTTTATTTTTATTTTCTCTGTCCAATGATTAAATCTTCTGTACAACCAACCAAAGTTACATATATAAAAAAAAATCTGTCCAATGTGGATGGCCTATAGTGGCAGAACTATTGATCAAATTTATTTATTGTTTTTTCAGGGGTATTAATCAAATTTATCAAAAAAGAACTATTAATCAAATAATACCAAAAAAAATTTCTCTGAAAAAAATAATAATTTTTTCTAAATTTTAATTTGTCGGAAAGCATGCTTATAAGTTATACCCGTGTTTCCCTAAAAAAAAAAAGTTATACCCATGTTTCCTAAAAAAAATAAAATTATACCCATGTTATACCGGTAAATCGCTCTAAAGAAAGAAAAAAAAATTGAAACTATAAAAATTACTTGTGTTTGGGAGTCTTTGCACCGGCCTATTTTTTTTGGTCTAATAGCCTAGTGGTTGGAGCTCACACAATTAAATATGGAGAAGTGAGGTGTCGGGGGTTCGAACCCCAACCCTGCATAAATTATGTAATATCCCCAAGCTAAGTTCACGAAGACACACCGGCCTATTTATAGCATAAACCATTTGATTGAGGTAATAACAAATATCTTTTCTCCCACTGCTCGGTTAATCAATATGTCAAATGGAATAACAATAATCTCTTGTGTTATCCCGAATGTTGACTGTAGCTGCCATGATACTCTTCTTAGAACAGGGTTTGGAGGGGTTTTGCGAAATAAGTCAGGTTTGTTTCTTGCGGATTTTTGAAATATTCTTCCAAACTCATGATATTATGCTAGCTGAACTTTTCGCCATATATCATGGTTTGGTCATGGTCAATGATTTGGGTTATGCGGAACTAGCTTGTTATTCTGATTATCTTGTTTGAATTCTTATAATCGATGGTTCTGTTAGCTTTGCAACCAACAAAAAAAAAATACACCCTTAACTGTATATGGTTCCGCACTTTCTAAGACAAACCCACCCTTATTTAAATCTAATGACAGGTTCTTTTGTAGAGCCCCGATTAATTTTTTGTAATCTTCACGATTCATATGCTTCGTTTTTCATGTGGATCATGTCATGCTTTTATTTTGTAGTCTTTGTTGTATTTTTTTATGGCACTTCCCAGTCCCACCATGAAAGTTTGCCTCCTTAATCCAATAGTGAATAGTAACACAGATATCTAGTAAAAATTATTGAACAGTTCAATCTCTTCTCTCCTCATATAAAGTGTGATTTGATTTGACTGAAATGCTTATATTCATTCACAGTAACACAAATCAAACAATTCTGTAGCCTTGCATCTTGTGCATTTCATTGGCAAGTAAATTTTACTACAACATTATGGCAAAACTGTAAGTGTAATTTCCGATTTCAGAAGTCCATGAATGAAACAAATAAATATATTCAAAATATGATTGTGTTTCATCACAAATCAATGAGATAACCACAATTGAAAGTCACCTCAGCAATGTATTGACACTAATCTGCAACAGTCAAGTAAAGGCCTATTAATCTGATTTTGAATTTGATGCCTACTTACAATCAATGGCTGTACTCCAGATGAATTTGCACGGACAAAAACCACCGAAACGGTAGCATTCCGCACTGTGCCATATGTTTTAACTATCATTTGGCTTTTTATGTTGGCGTTATTAGAAGTTCTTTCTGGCTGAGCTACCGCTATATCAGGCATTTGTAGTAGATTATTAGATTGAGAAGCACCAAGTTTCTGCTTCTTATAAATTCTATCCAAGCTCTGCCCTGGTATCTTTTCACTATCAAAACTTTCATTGGATTCAGATTCTTCTTCTGAACCATTTAGAATTCTGTTGGCTTCGTTAGAAAAACCAATGGCACGCCAAGCATCTGCGACCAGCTCGATGGTGGACATTTCAGGAGCTACACCGCTTTCTTCCATAGTAACCAGTAACTCTTCTGCTTTCCACGGTTGTTTTGCTTCTCCATATCCCCATATTAAAGTTTCATATGTTTTCAAATTCAAGGGAGTTCCCATTTTGTTCATTTTCTCGTAAAGTCTAAGAGCGCGGTCCATTTTGCCAGCGGCACACCATCCACTAATGATGGTAGTGAAGATCACAACATTTGCTTGTAAACCGTATTTGGTCATCGAATTCAGAAGAGCCTCGGCTTTATCCGGCTGCCCTGCACGTACATAGCCTTTTGCAAGGATGCTATAAGCTTGGATGTCAGGTTCTATCTCAGCCTTCACCATGTCATCAAATATCTCCTCACAATTGTCCATAAACCCCGATGAACTCCACGCATTCATGATGGTGCTATACGTCACTACATCTGGCTTGATCCCAAATTCTTCCATCAATGTCAATGCCTGGCCAGATTTTACTGGTAGGTTACTATCTTTATCACAAATCAAGATACTGACTAATTAAAGGCCAACAGGATATAATGAGTATAGAAAATCAATTTTGAAATAGGTGGTTGATATCTTGGAGTATTAATCTTGCTAGTCTTATGAACCCGTGTAACACACAAGGAGAAATTCAAAAGAGTAAACATTAGCAACGGTTTATAATTTGATGTGTTCAATTACTGAGCAACAACAATGTTTAACCACCTCATAAAAAATAAAATGTTTAACCATAAATCATAGTATAACACATTACACCTTTTTTTTATGTGTGGACATATCACATTACACTTACATCAATGTTGTGTTGTGTATGAAATGTTAAATATCTCTTTTATAAAGCTAAATATAACACCAAAACACGTCAATAATGTTTAAGAAAGCAATGTGAATCCATAATATGCTATATCAAAAAATGAATTATGGAATTGTCAAATAAATGAATTGTGGAATGTCAAGAAAAAGTTATTCATATAGAGCAACACAAATTTAGGTAGGGACACATCAAACACATAATACCTTCAAAACCTGTTGGAAAAAAATACAAACAAAGGTGCCCATGAATATGTCATTATATCAAATGGATGTCGATTGACAAATATGCATAGTATCAAATACCAGAACTTACCTCATCTACTCCATCTGTGTCTGTAATGTCTAAATATCCTTTGATAAGGGAGTTGAAAACTACAGGGTTTGGTTGCACTCCAAGCTCCTTCATTTTGTATAGAAATCTCAAGGCTTCTGTCATGTTACCTTCCTTACAATAACCGCGTATTATGATACCGCAAGTTCGTTCATTAGGCTTCACTTTGTTATTATACTGCTGCATTTTCAATATCAACCTTTCTGCATTATCTGTCTCGCCATTCTGAGCAAACGCCCTCGCCAGTGTGTTGTATGTGACAATGTCCGGCTGCAGGCCAGAGTTCACCATTTTATGCATAACATTCCATGCCTCTTCCAATTTCTTCTTGGTACACCATGCTTGGATGAGAATATTATATGTTCTCTCATTTGGTTTCACATTTCCATCCTGAATCATCATCTCTAGCAATTTCATGGCTTCATGAGGCCTTCCAACAATTCCAAATCCTTTAATGAGAGTATTAAAAGTACTAGTTGTTGGTTTGCATCCGCATTCCTTCATTTTTCGAAAGATTTTCATGGCTTCATGTACCTTACCGGAATCAGAAAAGGCGTTGATCATGGCATTGAAAAGAATTGAATCTGGCTTTATTCCATTCTCTTCAACTTTAGAAAGAAGGGAAGGAATAGAGTTGAAACGCTTTAGACGCGTTAGGGCAGCCACAAGTGTTGTGTATGTTATAATAGTTGGCTTATGTCCTTCTTCAGTCAAACTATTGAAGATGGTCACAGCTTCGTGCGGTTTCCCTTTTCCGATCAAAGTATTCATCAGTTTTGTTCTTGAAATAACTGTTTGACAACTGTTGCTCCCCATACAGACAAGACAGTGGGATTCATCACACGTTTCTTCTGGATTAGAGCTTGATTTTGATTGATTGTTCTTGTATTGCCTCAGCTCCTGTTTTAGAATTGCCAAAAGTTGAAAATTATAGAAAATATTTCAATACATCTTGATGATTATCTTTAACACTAACACTTGACAGTCATTGGGATCCAATGCATAAATCAAAATTCAAATAAGTTGCAGGCCATCACTTATATGCAGTCAAAACATATTAACATTTTGATATATACACATGACAATATTTACTATTTAGATAATCGCAAATTATTCTAGTTTTAAATGAGTTTGATCACACTCCTAAAGCTAGCTCAAAGGATTAGAGTGCCCAAGCACGTATATACATCCAACAGGCTGGAAACCTTAGCAAAGTGGAACTCCAATGTGAGTGAGAATCTTGTATTGGATGAAATATGACATGAAAAAGCGTTTATAAGTAGGAGACATCTCTCAGGTGGCAAGTTGATTTTGCGAGGTTAAGTTAGGTCCAAACAGAACCCTACGACAGTAATGAAGCATATCTAAGATCCGTTGAGACTATTTAAACTATCTTCACAATTCAGATGCATATTATACTTTTTATGATAAGATGAAGGAAAAGCTTTTCTTCATACTCCGCGTCTAAGTAAGTAACCTAAAATTCAGTGTTATTATGATCAATGAATCCAAGAAATAGTAACACGAGTAATATATTTCTACAAAGGTCTAAGTGTTTAATATCATAGTGATTATTACAGGTCACATCTAAATGCCTATTACAACAGAGATGATTTTTCTGATATTGTCACTAGGAAAGAAGAAAAAAAGTTAAAAAGATGACAGTACCATGACTAATAAATCTTTAGCGTTTTCATTACTCATGAGGGCTACCTTCTGGCTGCTATCCATGACAGTGAATAGATTTGATCAGATTCTCAGAATTCTGTCTTGACTCCTGCTTCTGAAATCTGAAAGCTTCAGCAAACTACCTTTCTACCCTGGACAAAATCAGATTCTGGCTGCAAGAATCATAGCACATATCTCATTCAAGACTACAAAAGATAATGAACCAGAAAATATTATCATCAACGGTCATATTAAAAAAAATACAATGATTAACAAAAGGAGTTCACAACAGTAATCCATATATGACTAAATTAATCTTGAACAAACTATATTATATGGTACATATTTGATGACATTATGGTAATGTTTACAATAGTTTTGAAGACAAGTAAAAGTAGAGGTACCTATCTGAGTTGAAGTGAGGTTCTTAGACGAGTTGAGTGTGCATGTTATGTTATTGTGTGCATGTAATGTGATTAGTGAAGAAGAAAGAATAGCATTTTAGTGGGTTTCGTGTGTGTGACATAAATTGGAGATTCTTATCCACAAATATTTATCTCAATCAGATTTCGGGGCACTTTTTTGAGGCTGTTTTGACAAAATGACAATAACAACAAGATCACCCGTGGAGTGGATTAGGCCACGCCAGCATTAACTCGCGAATCAAACTATACCACGTAATAAATAAATAAATATTTATTTCTAAATATTCCTTAATAAAGAAAACTATCAAGTGTCTTTGATGTATTTGTTAAAGATTCAAATTATTAGAGAGCTTAGTTCAACTGGTATGGACAATGCATAAAATATGTAAGGTACGGGGTTCGAACTCCGCCCACCACAAAAAAAAAAAAATTCAAAATTAAAAATGATTGATCAAATTCAAATAGAAAAAATTACTTTTTTATTATTTCAATGTGTTGAATTCACAATTTCTAAGATAAAGTTACCGTTTTAAATTTCTTAACAAGTACCTTTTAAAGCAATTGTTGACATTTCCCTTAAAAAAAAAGGTTAAATAAGTTTTTCGTCCTTATAAATATAGAGAATTTTGATTTTAGTTCCTAAAAAATTAAACTGAATGTTTTCATCCTCACAAATTTTTTTATTTTATTTTTCGTCCTTAATAGCCATTTTATGTTCGTATAAATGGCAAAATTATAATTCTTTTATGTTCAAATTGTATCCATGTTATGTCCGTTTATTATATTCGACATTTATATATTCATATTATGCTCAAAAAATGTCAAAAACACGTTCAAATTATATCCATTAAGGACCAAAAACAAAATAAAATTTTTTGTGAGAATGAAAACATTCAGTTTAATTTTATAGGAACTAAAATCAAAATTCGTTATATTTATAGGGACGAAAAACTTATTTAACCCTAAAAAAAACTTACTTTGTTCAAGTCAAGTGTGTCCACTTTCACCATCAATCAATTACAATTTCTTTTTTGTTTAAAACAATTACAAATTATCTAGTGTGAGACTTTTTTAAGATATTTGGTATGTAAGTCAATATTTTTATTTTTTACAAAATGTAAGTCAATATTTTTAATATTGTGTGAATATATGATTACAAATTATTTTATCTAGATTAAACTCAAAAAAAATCTTATTTTATTTATATTTGATATTTTATTAATAAAAATATAATAAACTAAATTAATTTCTCTTCAAAAAACAAAATTAAATTTATATTTTATTAGTAAATATTATTATTAGTTTATTTTTTTATTTTGTTGAGCTATGATTTCTAAGGGAAAGGAATCATAGTAAATCAAAGTTCGGCCGAAAAATAAAGTAAAGTTTAACAAAAAATTATTCTACACAAGAATCAAAATCAAACTCTCCTAACCAATTTATCATTTGGTGGATTTTATTAATAATAACTAATGGGAAATGCTAAAGACTCTTTAAAAACTTAAATAGTAAGTTTTTATAAAAATTGATGAATTTAATACATTGAAAATTATACTATTTGATCTTTTCAATAAACATTTCTTTAATTCTGAATTCTTAAAAGTAACGACCGTCGTCGGCAAGACTCATAACTGATTTATTTTGATACTGACAAATTTTTTTTTAGGTAGGCACAATATTATTATTAATTTAAAAAAAGAAACCCTCTTTTTAACATCTACGATGAGTTAAGATATTTACATTTTAGACACCTAAAGGAGTAACAGTGACATAGAGAGTTGGGTGACTTTGGTGATATTATCCAATCACAATGTCACAATGTTTGTGAAAAAAAGAGAAACACAAGCATTGTAACATTGTGATTGGTCAATGTCACCCAACTCTATGTCATCCTAATGCTATCCCACCTAAAGACGAATTTTTTTTTTTTTTTTTTAAAGAACCTAAAAGACGAAATTATTTAAAGTTAAGGTTTTCCAAAATGAAATATCTTGACACTGGTCTAATCCACGAAATTAATCTCATACGCAGCTTAAATGTAAAGCAAAAGTCGTAATGTAATAGGCCAACTAAATCCAGATTAATACGATAAGAGTCAGTTAGGTTCCCACGTCCTCGGCAATTAGTTAGTTTTGTTAATTTGAAAGATGTCGATGATATTGAAGGCATGGAATTGGTATCAGAATAGCCTCTCTCTTCATCCAGTGAGGACCCAAGTCGCTACCTCCGGCGTTCTTTGGGCCGTTGGAGATGTCACCGCTCAGTATATCACTCACTCTGCGTCAGCATCTTCTAAAAAACGTCTTCAATTATCTGCCACTGTAAGTCTTTTAACACTACCCTCTTTCTCTGTCTGTAACTATCTATAATTATAATAATATTTGTATTTGCAGGAAGCAGCAGATGATAAATTTGTCGTCGATTGGAGACGTGTTGCTGTTACTAGTATGTTTGGAATTGGTTTTGTTGGTCCAGTTGGTCACTTCTGGTATGTCTTTTCTCATTTTGAGACATGTTGTCATGGATATTATTATTGCCTATCATTTACTTTTACATAATTCAATCCAACCATTAACTCCTTTACATTGCCTCATTTTTTTAAATAAATTCAATTTTACAAAATTTATTTCTTCTAAATCCTTTTGACCAAACACACACGTAGTTGGTATGGTTTCATATATCATGACTGTTAACAAGGGACCTTTTTGAATCATGCAAAATTCGTGGGAATTTTTGTTATGGAGTGTATGAGTATGGACTATTAAGTCAATCAAAAAGATTATAAACAAAATTTAGCGGACTATATCATGCTAGCTACTAGGTACCTTTTTTCTGATATGCAAATGCACCCAACAATGCACTTAAAGCCAGTAGATTTCACCTTATTTTAGACAATTAAAGGGAGAATCTTAGCTATTATCATTTGTAATTGTTGCCTCTGTCAAATTGTTGTTAACTTCACATTTTTGTTCAAAGGTACTAGTTGTTAAGAGTTTCCCATTGAATGAGATATTGACCTTAAAATGACTTTACAAGTAGAAGTCATCCCTCATTTTACAAGCTGATTTTGTAAGGGTTGAATTTGGCTCAACCTAGATTCTAAGATGGTATTAGAGCCTATACAAAATCTGTTGGTCCACCTGCTATCAGGTCATGCTCCAGATGTCCTGTCTTGAGTGTGGGGATGATTCCTTCATCTTACAAGCCGGTTTTCTAGGATTGAATTAAAACAAACCCAAATTCTAAGAGTAGCGGTGATTTCATAAGATTTTGGGTGGGTTTTGCTTTGAGAGGGATTTCATGTCATTCAGTTTACTAAGAAGCTTGGAGAATAGCTCTTCTAAATATTATAAACAAATTTATTATTTCCTGCTGCAAAAGGATTTGTATGATCACATTGAACAAACCAACCTTCATCTCTTGTAGGTATGAAGGCTTGGAAAAATTCATAAGTCACAAGCTTCAACTAATGCCACAAACTGCACGATCCGTAGCTACAAAAGTTGCAATGGACGGCTTGATTTTCGGTCCGGTGCATTTGTTTGTTTTCTTTACTTACATGGGATTGTCTGCTGGAAAGACTATTCCTGAGGTGAAGGAAGACTTGAAGAGGAATTATTTCCCAGCCTTGGTTTTAGAAGGCGGTGTGTGGCCAATTGTGCAGGTTTTTAATTTTCGGTATGTTCCTGTCAAGTACCAGCTTCTGTATGTAAACCTGTTCTGCTTGCTGGATAGTGCTTTCTTGTCTTGGTTGGAGCAACAGAAAGATGCAGCTTGGAAACAATGGTTTCAACCATTTCATTCTTCAAATGGAAAAGTTGGTCAATGATGATGAAGAGACTGGAAACAATGGTTTACACAATTTCATAATTTTTCCTGTGATGTTTTAGAAAGTGGTGTTTTAGAAATTGTAATAGATAGATTCATAGGTTGACTATTTGTTTTTGTTCAGCCCCCAAGACGTTCTTCAATTTTAATGATAATATCTGATTCCTGAAGAGATTAAAAGAGTAGAAACTTGTAAATTCCATACACATGTACAAAATTTAGAACTTAGTAATTAAGTAATAGTGGAATTCTTTGTTTCAAGCTTCCTAGATAACTGTCTCTCACTTCCTTGTTTGGTAGATTTCAAGCTCTGGTGCACTTTGTTCATAGGGGCTTCTCCTTCATCTCCTTTGAGCTCTAAATTGGAGTCTTTCGGTTTGTAATATCTACCGTAAAGCTAATAATTGTGTCAATTAGGGTTGAGTAATTCAACTTGTTTGAGTTAAGCGTTGAAGGAATTAAATGATCAATAATTAAATCATGATGAAGGAGAAAATATGAACATAATTAAAACTAATATTTATCTATAAAAAAAATGTGTCAATTTTCTTGCCCACTTAGGTCATCTTAAAAGCTTTATATGGACTACTATGAAAACACTCCAACTTCCATTATCTACTAAAATTAGCAAAATTAATGGTGGAATTGCTTGCTCTCAAATTTTTAAAATTCTGAGAACTTGTACTGTTGAATACAATGCCCTCCTATCATGAATAAGGCAGGGTCTGTGTTAATGAACTTGAATCTCACTCCAAAAACCTTCTCCAAGTGTAAAGATGTCCAAACACATATATCATCCATACAACTTCAATAGTCTAAATCTGATAGCAACGATGCCAAAACTTGAGCATCTTGGCAATGTTGCAAAAAGAGAAAGAGATGTTTTGTGAAAGAAATTGACACGTAAAATACATTTATTATTTTTCTTGGTAAGGCATGTAATTGGAGCCTGATAAGGTTGGAACAGTTGATACATTAATACCGCGTGCATTGCAGAAAGACACTCATTTAAAACAGAGTTGAGTTGATGACACGCATCTGAAATGATTGGGGATCCCTTTTGTTTTAAAAGACCTTGACTGTGGTTGCAGAGCATGCATGGTTTCTTTGGCTCTTTTCAGTTTCCACTATGCTGCCTTAACAAACGATCTATAATTTCAGGTTTGATCACATATTCTTTCTCTTTTACTACTTGCTACTAGAAATTCATTATTCATTCTATTAAGAAATTTTGTTTATATTAGTGAAGTGGCGACTGACAAGTTGAAACCATAACCAGTAACTGTATCTCACAAGTCTAGAATCTCAACTTATTGAATTTAATATGGAGGTTTCAACAATTGTCTAAAGGGAGGTTTTAACCACTTTATCTTCTTTGGAATCTAACTTATTAATGTTCATGAATTTCATTAAATGAGTTTTATTTATTTATGTGATTCACTATTTAGTTTCATTCGACAGTTTCAATCTCCTCAGTGACGCAAAAATGGACTCCAACGGCAAAGAAGAAAATACCTCAATTCGTATCAACAGATACACACTCCTCTGTGCTCTTCTCTCGTCAACCAACTCCATTCTCCTTGGCTATGGTCACTCACACTCACTCACTATTTTCTTTCTTTATCATTTATTTTCATTCATTTTAATTTCTTCCATTTTTCTATTTTAGGACTTGAATTGAATTAAATTGCTACTATAATGATATAATGCATTGCAGATATTGGAGTTATGAGTGGAGCAAGCATGTTGATAAAAGAAAATCTAAAAATCTCACGAACTCAACAAGAAGTACTAGTAGGCAGCCTCAACGTGTGTTCCTTAATCGGATCACTAGCCTCCGGCAAAACATCCGACACAATCGGACGACGCTACACAATCGTCTTAGCAGCAGCCACATTCTTAATCGGAGCTATCTTCATGTCACTTGCACCTTCCTTCCTTTTCATCTTAACCGGTAGAATGATCGCCGGCATTGGTGTTGGTTATGCACTCATGATTTCACCTCTCTACACGGCAGAACTCTCCCCCACCACCACACGTGGTTTCCTCACTTCGCTTCCTGAAGTATTCATCACTCTTGGAATTCTCGTTGGTTATGTATTCAACTACACTTTAACAGATCTTCCTATAAACCTTGGTTGGAGAATCATGCTTGCGATTTCGGCTCTACCTGCGATTTTAATCGCTTTTGGTGTTATTTTCATGCCTGAATCTCCTCATTGGCTTGTTTTCAAAGGAAGAGTTTCTGAAGCCAAACGTGTTCTTCTTTCACTTTCAACTACTCCAGATGAAGCTGAACTAAGGCTTCAAGAAATAGTAACAAACAAGAATGATTCCTCCCATGGGCCTGGAACTTGGAATGGTCAAGGTGTTTGGAAGGAGCTTTTTTTAAGGCCCAGCAAGCCCATTAAGCGTATGTTGATTTCTGCTGTTGGGATTAATTTCTTCATGCAAGCATCTGGAAACGATGCCGTTATATACTACTCACCGGAGGTTTTTAAAGCTGCTGGGATTCACGGTAAGAAAAAGCTATTCGGAGTTAATGTGATTATGGGCTTGTCAAAGAGCTTTTTTGTTTTTCTTTCGGCGATTTATTTGGATAAATTTGGGAGGCGGCCTCTTTTGTTGATTGGGTCGTTTGGTATGGCTGTGTCGTTGTTTGGGCTTGGTTTGGGCTCAAAGATTCTAGAGGGTTCCGGGAAACCTGTTTGGGCTGTTGTGGTGTGCATTGTGGCTGTTTGCGCTGATGTTTCGTTCTTTTCTATTGGGCTTGGGCCTATTACTTGGGTTTATTCGTCGGAGATTTTTCCTATGAGGCTTAGAGCTCAAGGTTCGAGTATTGCAATTTCAGTGAATCGGTTGGTAAGTGGAGTGGTGTCTATGACGTTCTTGAGCATTTCGAAGAAGATAACTTTTGGGGGAATGTTCTTTGTGTTGGCAGGAATTATGGTGGCGGCTACCGGTTTCTTTTATGTTTGTATGCCAGAGACCAAAGGCAAGACATTAGAAGAAATGGAAACTCTCTTTGTTGAGGATGATGATGATAATAATAATGAGAAACAGGGTAGTCACGATAAAGGTGTGGAAAAAGAAGTTGTTTAGGGGAAGAAAATGTGTTGGTAAATTCGTGTAGTCTTTACTTTTCCATTTGCTCTTTGTACATGTTATATAATCAATCTATGTCAGTAACTAGCAATTGCATATTTGAATTTAGTTCATCTATAGCTAGACCAATTGTATTTGTAGATTGAAGCATTTACGAAATTGTTCTTGAAACTACAAATGTTATGAGAAGGTGGCATAAGCAATTGAACCATCATAAATTATTTTATAGGTCTCATCGCAGTTCGTCATCATATGACTCATGCTTTGGTGCTTGTAGATCTACATCGTTTTTTTTTTTTTGGATAAGTGATCTAATGGTTGAATCGTGGTCTTATTTCTTGGAAGTTAAGAAACAGATAAATGAATTGTCTTGAGTTAACTAAGGATATGTGATTCATTATTTCTCATATCTTTAGAGAAGACAATCGTTGTGTATATATACAAGATCGCTTCAGTTGGCTCCAAAATATATGATTTGTTTGGTGGGACTCTTTCCCTTCTTGTGTTTCAGACTTATTTAACTGCAATAGGTTAAAGCTTCCTGATTATCGTTTCTGCTAATGCATTTCAAAGGTCCAATCTGTAGTTTGATTTGCATGCCATTACTGTCTAATGGGACCATGTTCCGAGCTATACTAGTCTGCTCATGTACTTGGACAAGGGTGCGTAATAAGGAACAATTGTTGAGGAAACCACTAAAGTTGTTGTCATTCTGAAGGCATAAAAGGGGAAATGGAGACTACAAAAAGCTAAGTTACTCATTCCTCAAATAAAACACCTACGCTTTGTTCACGACACGTAGTGTTAGTATGGCTCATAGACACAAGATGGACAACAGTTTAGGGTGCTTTCAAGGGTCTTGTTGCAATTTGGATTGTAGTATTATATATATATGCCTTATAACATTGTAAACCGTTATTCATTCAAGTGATATCCATAAATTCAAATGCTTTGTAGTCGCGGAGGTATGCACATTTGGTCGAAATGCAGAAACAAAGACCGTGTTTATTGCCTTGCGGTTTATGTTTCTTTTATTCTCTTACTATAAAAATAGCAACACATGGTCTCAAAATATTACGCTTTGGTATAACAGTTAAGCAGATTTCTTAGCTTAATATGATAAAGAAATGTTACTCTGACTATGAAGGGGTAAAAAAAATAGGAGGCTGGAAATAGGTGGTGTCATTTTCCGTGACCCTAATGCCAGAGTGACGGGGTTCAGTTAAAAGGGAAAAAAAAGAAATAATAAAAAGAAGAAAAAAAACAGTCCCAGCAAGAACTTCTCTATTTATAAATTGACTTAGAGAACGTGTGACATAAAGGAAACCATTAGAAGAAACAAATCCACTAAAGAACATACCACAACTATAGAAATGGTGTTTTGTCAAATAAGAAAACATTAAAATAGATTTCAGTAAGTCGTAAAGTTGGAAATGAATATTTACCGAACTTGCAGTCGAAATTAGGGATATTCATGTTGCAATTAAGATCGGGTTTTGAGAAAAAAAAACTATCTGATTCAAAGATTAAATCATATGCAATTCTCTTCGGATGACTCCTTTAAAAACTTCGATCCAAATCAATTAAATATGTAGTTTTTTTATCATTACCAGTTATCTAAATTACAATGTATAAATTTTTTATACAATTCTAAACAAGTTTGATACAAAATATAACACATATTATATTAAAAATTAACAGTATAGAATAACTAACAATGTTAAACCGCATGTGAGTGTGAAGCTACCGCTCTACAACAAGCTCTAGTTTTCGAAATTGATTGTCGGATAGAGTTCAATGATGTCCTTAATAGTAGTTGCTATATGAATGAACTAGGAAGCTTACTCTCTAATCGTTGGACTTTGCTTTTATCTAATATACTAGTTTGTGCTCTATATTATATTAGGAGACAAGTTAATAGAGTCGCTCCTAACCTTGTTATAGCGTCTATATTACACGTTAATCCGAGTACATTTTATCATCTTCCATATTATATTCACTCTATTATTTTGATTGAAATGAAATGAGTTATCCTAAAAAAATGAAATCTGAAATTATATCTGATTCAAATAATTTTTACAAAATGACATCGAAACAATAGTCTTTTGTGTTGTGCGGTTTTTGACGTGGTTGGCCAATTTATCCTTTTATTTTGAATCAATTTTAGGTGAATCTAACTAAGGACAGTCTAGATGTTCCATTTGATTACTGCTCTTCCCCCAGCACAAAACGCTCGCACCCTGCAGCCATGCCCAAAATGTCCTTGCGCTAGTTAAGTAGTGCAAGTGTTAATCGTTGCGTCACTTAACTAACGTTGCGTGAGTTAACTTGCGTTGCGCTACGTGCTATCTTAAAGAAGACAGAACACTTCATTTCCTCATTTCTCATATAAAATCTCAAAAATCTCTCTCAAATCACCCAAACCCAAATTTCCTTCAAGTTCAAATCAAACAACACTCCAATAACAAGTAAGTCTTCATAATCAAACACCATTAAACTTTTATATGTTAAATTTTTTCTCTTAAATTAGAAATTTTTTAGATTTAGGGTTTGTTTAAATTTTGGTTTTTTTGGCAAGAAATCATACAATGTGTATATGAAAATGACTTGTGTTGCTTAAATGTTTAGATGTTTGCATGTTTATGTTGTAGTTTTTTTTAAAATTTAGGGTTTGTTTAAATTTTGATTTTGCTTGCAAGAAATGATACAATGTTACATGTAAATGACTTATATTGCTTAATTGTGGTTAGATGTTTGCATGTTAATGTTGTAATTTTAAGTTTTAGGATTTATGTATAATTTGCACTCCAAGTGTTTGATGAAATGTTTGAATGAGTTTTTCATTGATTGTTTTTAATTTCTTATTGTGTAGATTTGATGCAATGGCGAGGTGAATCGACGTTCATGAACAATTCAACGGCGGAGAACCTCAGAGGTTGAAGGTTCGGTCCCTTGGTGTAACGTTAAGAGGTCTCAAAGATCAACTTAATGAATTCAACCAAGGAGTCAACCCTAGAGACACAAGGAGGGTGAAATACGTTCGGTATAAACATCCAACGCTCGACGAGGGAAGAGTATCGTTCACTTGGGTGGAATTAACGAATGACGAAAACGTGAAGAGCATGTTTTGGGAGCACAACATGTTTCAGTGGATCAATATGCGGGTAACGTTGCTGAGATCAACTGAAGATATAATCAACAGTCTGATTCCGCCAAAATATCGTGATTAGGTAGGGAAATGCACCTTCCAACTACAACAATTATCTTCCTCTGGATGGGGTAATTCAAACTTGTTTAACGCCAGTTCCCAAGCATTCACCCGGAAGTGTTATTGTTTCATTCAAAAGATTAAATTCTTGTTAGTTTGGTTTAGATGAAGGTATTGAAGTGTCAAGGACTGGACCTCATTCTTTTGCCACTTGAATACCATCATCTAAACTAAACTAACAAGAATTTAATCTTTTGAGTGAAACAATAGAACTTCGGGATGAATGCTTGAGAGCTGGTGTTTAGCTAGTTTGAATTTACCTCATTCAGTGGTAAGATAATTGTTGTAGTTGGAAGGAACATTCCCGAATGTAATATAATGTAATGACTTGTCTATATAATGTAATGTAACTTTTATTTGAATTTATTCAATATGCAACTTTATTCAAATTCACGATGAGTTTAATTAGGCATTTTTTTTCGATTTTTTGTAATACGTAACTTTATTTGAATTTATTCAATACGCAATTTTTATTCGAATTCACGCTGAATTTATTCTAGTTCATTTATTTACTTTATTCAATATGTTGTAACATAGGTTATATCTACCATAAATATAGTCAAAAAACGTGAAAAAAAAAACTTAACAAAAACGTGCAAAATCGTGTGTCCTTCAGCTCTGACCACCGGGCAAGGTGCGTGAGTTAACTCGCGCAAATGCCAGTGGTGCGTGACTTAACTCACACAGGAGCATTAATGTCTTTTCAGCTGGGTGCGAGCGTTTTGTGCAGGGCGAAGAGCAGTAATCGTTCCATTTTATTCCTCGAGAAACATTGCTACCTAACCTGTTTTTCTACTATTGTACATGAAGGAATCGTGGTCCACCTACCATCCCCATGGGCCCTAAGCAATGGATTTGGTTCGTCCGTAATGAACCAGCACACAAAAAATTGCTTAATTAATAGTTTTTTCTCCTGAATTTCAAAGAAAAATGGCGAAAAAAATGTTTGGAATTTGTATGTGTGGGTGAAAAATTATGATTTTATTAAAGGAACTCTCTAAAAATATCCGATTGCACTCAAATCTATTTAAAATTTAATTATAATATCGAACATGCATTTGTTTATACAACCACCGGACTATACTATTTGTAAAAAAGTCTTAGAATTCATACTTTTATTGGTTTTTTTTAGATTACTTTTGAAAAATTGTGAATAATTTACCTAACAGCTAATGAAAATTAGTCACATAATTAAATTTGTAAATTTAGTTTGTGAGTACGACTTGTAAATTACTAATATAACCAATTTTTATAGACAACTCATCTCGCTTTTTTTTTTTTTTATAGAGAAATGATATTTGTAAAACCATTTTCTAACAACTTTTTGACAACTTTCTCTCTCATACTCACATTATACTTTTATTCTCTCTCTTCCTTTTTCTTTCGTTGTCATGAAAGTTGTAAGAAAGAGATGTACAAATATCACTACTCTTTTTTATATAAGTAGGAATAAAATTTGGTACTTCGAGAGTTACACTCACACGCAATGTGTGTAAGCCACTTGCGCTGGACCCGGTAGTAACACCCACACTTGGACAGTATCTGCATGCTAAACCGATTCCTTGCTGCTTCTAATTCAAATTATGTCAATCACATGATTCTCAACTGTGTGATGAAGTACCAAAGTCTACAATTTTGTAATTCATGGTGTCAATTTGTTCTAATGCACTTGTCTTGTTCTGCAAGACTAGTATATGTTTGATGCAAACTTGACGTTAAGGATTCAAAATAGTTACCTAATCACTTGACAAAATATACTATATATGGTTTGTGCCAATCTCAGTACGTGTGAAATTTGAAGCACTACAAAATTACAACGTGTTGTGTATGTATAGCCAATATAAAAGACAAGCTTATGAAATTATGTAAGAAGAGCGATAAAAAGAGAATACTACATCAGAAATTAGGACCATACGTCACGTTCCAAATGTCAAACACTAACATCTTCCCTTTGCTTTCATTGACAATATATAATAAGGCAACAAAAGTTGGGTTCAGAGAACCTTTTTATATAATGATAGGCAGAGAAAACCAGAGTAAGAAATCCATGTAATTGTGATATTTTCTTCTTGTCATTCTTGAATTCATGTGAATTTTGAAAAGTGGAATGTAACTATCCCATAATGTCTGTTACCCCTTGGTAGGGCATTTGAAATAAAAGGGTAAGGGCCACTCTCATCCATGTGTCCTTATCTACTTGGAAGCTTCCACAACTTTGAGATGCTTTTCAGAGAAAGACCTTGACTTCACGATTCTAAAGTTTTTTTTAAAAGGAAATTAAAGGGTATTTCCTCTGTTCCAGTTTAACTGAGTCAGTTAACCGTTTCACACAGATTAAAAAAAATGTATAAATAAAAGAGAGAGAAAAATGGTTTTGAGTGTCTTTGTCAAATATTGGTGCATTCTTCTTTATCATAAATGTAAAGTAGAATATTTTGAATTGTGTGTGGTGAAAATAATATTAATTAGAGTTATAATTGAAAATGCAACTTGATTTTTGTATTTTTCAGATTAGAGATGGTTGCAAACTTCTTCTTCATGCTTGGTATCTTGATGATGGGACTCTTGTAGGGGATTCAGAGGAGGTGGCTAAAGCTCTAGACATCATTCGGGTTTTGGGCCAAAATTAGGCCTTAATTGAATATTCGTAAGACTGAGATCTTTTGGCCTTCATGTGATGGTAATAAACATCGTGGGGGGTTGTTCCCTGCGGATATTGGGAGGCCAACGTTGGGGGTGAAATTGTTCGGAGGAGCTGTTAGCCGAGATAAAGATTTTATTGAGGGGTTGGCCATGAAGAGAGCTTCCAGAGTTGTTGAGTTAATGCATCTTCTTCCTCAGTTACGAGATCCTCAAAGTGAGCTTCTTCTACTTCGATCGTTCATGGGTATTGCCAAACTTTTCTTTGGCTTAAGGACGTGCCAACCGATTCACACGGAGGAGTCGGCTATGTTGTTTGATAAAGAGTTGCGTGAAGCGGTTGAGGACATTGTAGTTGGTGGAGGTCCTTTCTTTGGGGACCTTCAATGGAGGTTGGATTCTTTACCTATTAGGGTTAGGTTTGGAGGGTTGGTTTGTACTCAGCATTAGAGGCTTCCTCGATCGCTTTTGTGGCTTCTATGGCATAGTTTTAGGTGCTACAAGATTATATTTTGAGAGACAGTGGGTTATGTGGCATGGACTCGAATTTTGATAATGCTTTGAATGGTCTTCGTGGTACAATTCCAGATTTTGATGTTAGCAGTTTTACTAGCAAAGACATCATCCCTTCTAAAGCACCACATGTTTTGGCGAGTGCTATTTTTAGTAAAAGTGTTCAGGATATGGAAGTTAAGTTGACATGACCACGAGACAGAAGGCAATTTTTGGATGTTTGCAAGCACCACATGCTTAAGATTTTCTTCTAGCTATCCCGATTGATGAGTTAGGTTAGCATATGTCACCAGTGGAGTATCATACTATCCTTATATATCGCCTTATGATTCCACTATTTTCTATTGATGAGGTGTGCCCTGTTTGTCGTAAGGCGTGCCTGGATACTTTTTGGGAGCATGTCGTTCATTGTAAGGAACTTCCCGACTTTAAGTACAGACACGACTTTGTTAGGGATGTACTTTTTGATATATTCAGACGGGAAGGAGTTTCAGTGAAGAAGGAGGCGCCTGTGAACTTCCTGACTGGCCCGCTAGAAAGAAGATCAATACTCAGGCCTGCAGATGTTATGGTGTACGGATGGGTAGGAGGAAAACATGCATGTGTAGACTTGACTGGAGTTTCACCACTTGTGGGATTAGGTGTTGGGCCTTTTACCGTAGGACAGACAGCCCTTAAAGCTGCGTCAAGTAAGGTGGCCAAACACGAGAAAGCGTGTTCTGACAATCAACATGCTTTTATACCATTTGCTTTTGACACTTTCGGTTTCCTAGCACCAGAGGCTGTCGGCCTTCTACATAGAGTTCAAAAGGTCATGCATAACAATGTCATGTCTCCTAGGTCCATTAATGTTGTGTTTACGAGGATTGATTTTGCCATCCAAAAAAGTCTAGCGGCGCAGCTTGTTGCCTTCTATTCAAGTGTAAATACAGTAATGGTTTATAATAAAAACTACTCTTATTTGGATTAAAACCGAAAGAGTAAATGTTATATTGAAAAGTGAAATGGATCAATATTCTTGGGACAATATTTTTTTACAAATTGCTCAGTTATTGTGGGACGGAGGGAGTAATTGTTAGACTAGCCAACCAATTCGAAAAAATTAAATAAACAGGAAACAAATGATGTTTTGGTAATAAAGTTCACAAAATTAAACATATATCTTCCAACTACATAGTAGCCACAATCTCTGTGTATCATCAATGAAAGATTTTGAATTTACACTGTAGAACTTGTATTTAAATACTCGCTTAGCTCGATTGATCATGTCCACTAAACTATGAGACATAAGTAACATTAATGGATCCAAGCTCATTGCCATAGGAAAAGCATGTGTTTTACATTGTAGACTATGAAGCACATGCACTCTTCAAATTAGGTGTCATGTTGTTGGGCACGCATCGATGTATGATACCGACACATAAAATTACATTGAATTAAGTTATTTTCGCATATTATTATCGGTGTTGGTCTGCCGATATTCGTCTTGCATCTGGTTGTAGACTATCTCAAATATTCATATGATATTAAACAGCTCAAACAATAACAAAATCAAATTCAATCGATTTTAACTGTTAATTTGAGATCAGACGGTTGAAATTTAAAATGCATGACAAATTTTACCAAATTCAAATATGTAATAAAAGGGGTTATTATTATTATTATTATTATTATTATTACTACGTACCCTTAATTTTATTTTTGGGGAAGTGAAGAATAGGACTCATTAAGACTCAACTTGTTAGTGAAGCCAAATAATACTTGAAAAAACCTATAATGTTGTCTTGTAACAACCGGACTAGTTGAGGAAGACACGAGCATGTTGCCAAAGTTGATTAATAAAACCATTTAGATAGGAACAGGGAAAAGGTGACAATAATACCTTTGTCCTCCACCTCCAATATCTCACATTTCGAAAATCAAATTTCCCTAAATCTCTCTCTTCCTCTCAAACAAACATACACTATCAAACTTTTGTAGCTTTCTAAATTCAGAGAACTGATAAAAATATTGGGAGCCCCCACTATCTTCTTACATCCAATAAAATATAATAACAATGAAGAAGGGTCAAAATCAACTAAGAAATATAATGCATGATATCATATTATTTTTCTACAGCACACACATATATATATATATATATATATATATATATATATATTATTATTATTTTATTACCATTTTCTTCAACAAAAAAAAAAAAATGTTATTACCATTGAAATCTATTTTTCTTGCTTTAAGGTTTCATGTAATAGTTGAAGAAATTTAAATATGCTGCTGTATGAAAGGGAAATTTCCTAGCGTTTCTAGTCACGAGTCACTATTCAATAATGTGCATATATTGTTTATTTAGGATGCTCAGTTCTCTTAGTTGAATGCTATAAATAAAGGTCCTAGGTAGTATATTATAGTTAATGCTCTAAGCAAAACCGTTCCATTTTTAAGCATATTCTGAAGGTGGTTGAGCTTGCAAAGATAATTTTGAAATTCTGTCATACTAGCTTTGTAGAGTACCTGCAGACACTATCTCATTAATTAAATAATTCTTGTTTAGTTTAATAAATTAATGTTCAAACAAATAAAACAATTAGGTCGGCTTGCCATTAAGAAATTAGCTTGCAAGTTTGTTACACTATCAGTCTGTCAGTATGTAGCTAGGTGAGGATAATCAACTGAAATTTAACTGACAAAATAGTTGACAAGCTTCCAAAGCTTCTTGATTAAGTTGAGTTTGGGATTTGCATTAATTGAGGAAGAGGGAAAAGGTGAAGAAAATAAACAAACAAGTGTATAACATGTTTGATTCAATTTTTGGAGGAGGTAGAATTGATTCCAATTTTTACATATTTAAATATTATTGATTTTGTCCGTAAAACATTATGACTTCAAACTTATGAATATATTCATGTAATTAAGTGGGTTTACAAGTTACAGTTTGACTCGTGTGCTTGATTCGAAAATAGTGGTCGATTACTTTTATAAAAGAAGTAACGATATCAATAACTTCGGTGTTTTGTTGTCTGCGGTGGCAGAGACTCTCTAGGGCTTGGGTGGGCCTAAAAAAATTTAGTAAAATATATTTGACTTTCAAATAAAATTACATTGTGATCCACCCTCTTATCTATCTCACCGTATGACTATATAATGCTTAAATAATTATTTTGAATTTTTAAGATATGTAATTTAATTTTTTTACTGACAACTTTATGTTTAATGTATGATTAAAACATTTTTGAGTGAATGCTTATTCAAACATAAGTATTATATATATATATATATATATATTTTTGGCCCATCCTAAGTATTTTTTCTCGCTCCACCATTGGTTGTCTGAATGTAAACAGTGTTCTAGTTTATATTTTAAAAACTCTCGTTGAATTTAAATGGAAACAAGTTAATGAGGTAGTTTATGTTTGAGAAGGATACTTAGCCCAAATTTTTCATTTATGTATCAACTTGTAATGAACACTTTATCATTTTTTTTTTTAACAGTCGCATTCAAATAAAATAATTTTTTAGATAACTTTGCTCTTGATATATAACGTTGTTACTCCCTTTAAAAAAAAAAGGTTGCTACTAAATGTCAAACTTTGTTATACGGACTGGAATTTTATGTCATAACATTCACTCTTGATCTTAACCATACGACTTTTTTTTTTGTCGGTACGTATAAGCATACGATGACGATTCATACAAAATGTATGTACTGCAAAATGAATGGTATAAACGCATTATACATGTACATCTATTAAAAATTTAGAACAACCTAACGATAGAACACCCAAAAGAAAGTATGTTCTCTTCTCAAAAGATTTCTCAGAACCTATCATTCTAGCATTAAAACATCTCTCTTTGTTTTACATAATTCTCTTGTGTTTTTTTTTTTTTAACCACAAAAG